>Ga0114994_10001083_pt1 | contig 19304 bp, 20 predicted proteins | sample ArcticOcean_MG_C_9_FD_87043 | JGI IMG/M metagenome (GOLD analysis project Ga0114994, IMG submission 87043) | Marine microbial communities from western Arctic Ocean - ArcticOcean_MG_CB2_152 | ecosystem: Environmental > Aquatic > Marine > Oceanic | place: Arctic Ocean: Canada Basin | collected...
ATCATGAAGAGTTAGATGAGTTCCTTGCAGAGCTTCAGCACGAAGACCAAGCTATGTGGGACGTCGACGACGTATGTATTCACGTATTCAAAATTAAATAAGATGTCGATAACTGGACATGACTCGATTAGGTGTCCTATTCAGGTCATTTGTTGTCCCGATACTACGTCATTTGAGCAGTATTATTAAAACTATTGAGCGGTTACCTTCGTTTGAATTACGAGGGTAAGTGAATGAACTCACCTAATAGCATAACGAAAAGTGAACATCAAGGCAAGAAACACCCCTAAAATAGGGCTATTAGTAACCGCGATTATATGCTATCACATATAAAAGAGGCATATAACTAAGAATTATATGCAATTAGATATAAAAAACGAATAATACAATGAGACAAAGAGGACAAAGAGTGCTTACTTCGCTTGGAAAGCTAGGCTCTACAAGATTTAACGAGAGTTCGCAATTAGACTCACCAAGAAACGCTAAGCGTCGAGCAAGCAGAGACGAACAAAAAGACAGATTAAAAGCTAAGAAACAATGATACTAATAATAATAGGAACGATAGCAATAGCCGTAGGCTTCTATCTAACACACAAGTCTAACGAAGAATGAGACGGCTAATAGGCGTTAAAGAACTACGCGAATTGCTTGAATCAGATAGAGATATTTACCGCATCATGGACACACTCAACGATATGGCGAGAGTTTATGCAAGTGAAGTGACGATCGAAGTGATACAAGCAGGTGCAGAAAGAAGCAAGAATAGATTGGCCACAAGGCACGAACCGAAAAGAATAAGAACATGAGCTACAAAACAAACAAAGCAACGAAGGCGAAGATTGACCGCCTGTTAACACAGAACGCTGCATATCAAGCGAAGCATACCTGTGTCACGAACAGTCCTACCAAAAGGAAAGATATTACCCGCTACTGTCGGGTGAACTTCATTACTCCTATCAAGGACATAGACGCTGAGTTCTATCAACGGATAGAACCTGGTTAGTAGTCACTTCTTGTGATTGCTATATTTTTTATCACCTAATTATTAATCAGGTGGTTTAAGGATAAGGCGAAGGGGGGCGGGTGGTTCTGCTCCCCTTATACTAACAACGAACCGCCAGCATTCCGCTGGTGGGTATAACAAAATTTTTAACAAATCTATTGCTAAGATGTCAGACTCTCTCAAGGATCATTAAGAACACGTTATGCCGATAAGGGGAGGGGCGTTACAGAGCTCCTCCTTCTTAACTTACTAAAACACAACGACTTAGAAAATAAATTTGGAATTACGGAATTCCTTTTGTATCTTTGTAGACCGATTTTTTAATAACAATTTAATTTTTTATAATGCAAAAAGAAAATGCACAATTCACCGACGCTGTACAAGCAGTGTCAGCAGCCATAGCGAATGCTTTGGCACTTGGTGGGCAACCACCATGCTCAGTTCCTAACGAAGGGTCTGATAAAACCTTAAGAAAGGCTGTTGTCTTGGCCCTGTATAAAGGCTTTAACTTGGGTCGAGAGGCTACGATTGATGCGCTCCCTACAAGCGTAAACGTGGACGTCTATGAAGGAGACTTGAACATCTCTGGCGCAGTAGAGGTGGATACTCTCGCAGACGATGTAGATAGTAGTATCGCTGAAGCAGAGGCTGACGACTACGTTGATGAGCCTATTGTAGAAAGTATTATCGCTGAAGCAACTCAACCAACTCAACCAACTGCGCTATGAGCATGACTCAAAAACATAAAAGGTGGACGCTAGATGAAGCTGTATATGCCTGTAAGGCCTACCACTCAACGCACAATAACGACGGGTCTGTACCCAAGAAGGTTGCTAGGAAGCTAGGTAGGACTATAAAGTCTTGCGATCAAATCGTCACAAGAGTGAGAGCTGGTAATACACCTCTGCTTAAAACACGAGAGGGAAGGCGACAGCTTCAACCCTACACGGGGCTTACATATACAAAAGGGCTGAGAGTTCTTAAGCCTATACCAACGGTTGAATCAACCACAGGCGGGTTTACACTAACGCTCTTTTGGGGCCTATTAACTTTCACTCGTGAATAAGAAAGCAGATAAGTTTCTTGATGCAGTAGCATCTAAAAAGAACACACATACTAACCGTGCCCGACGTCGAAAGATGGAGAGGGCACTAGAAAAACATTCATATGAAAGAAAAGATAACGACAGTAAACCTGACAGTTAGATGTACAGACGCGCTCCATCTAATCAATAGCTTCACTCGGATCATGAGTGCCTACAAAGATGGCCTTAAGGACCTAGACGAAACAAATGAATCTGTTATGGATTTATTTGAAGAGTGTGACAGATATGGCTTTGTACATGACTGAAGAAGAAGCACTCGCTATAGTTAAGACCTTTACCGAGCCTGGCGATGTAGTTCAAAACTGTGCTGTAGACTTAGCTGTTTTCGATATAATAGAGTTTGGGTTAGAGGATTGGCTCTCATGGCATCCGTACCATATAGTAGGGATGTTTATAGACATGGCTGAATCCACCCTTGATGACATTGTAGATGAAATAGATGCTCGTGCGGCAGGTGAAGAACTAATAGATGAGATGCTCGGCTCAGAACAAACAGAGCGCATTGATTATCCAAGAGCGGTCAGAGGAATGAAGGAGGGTTCGATTAACCTTTTTTATTCTCTCTTGGAGTACATAAATATTCACAATCACATAAAACAATTTTCGGATGATAAACTATGATAATAATTTGCTCACGCCGAGAGCCTTATCAGACTTTCAAGACCTTGAGAAAGAGGTTGAGGCGTTAATGAGCGAAGCAACAGGGGAAAGGTTCTACCTGTTAGGCAAAATTGACAAGGAGCATAAGACAGCTTTAGAGCTGTTCTGTTTGTTCACTCAAAAACATATGCATAGGTACGAGATGCGAGCTAAAGAACAAGCTCTATCGGACTACCTAGGTATAGAAAAATCAGAGATACGGCAGGCTGTGACGTCTGGTAAAGAATCTCTAGTGAGTGACAATGGCTTTGCCTCTATGTATAATATGCTTGCTGATTCTGGTATGCGAATGAATACCGAAGGTTGGCTCCAATCAAAGGAACTAAAGCTTAATTTTATTAACAGGCAGATAGACCTACTAATAGATAGAAAAAAAGAAATTTTGAAGAAACAGCCAAAAACATTTGCATAAACGAAAAGGGTGTCGTATATTGCGGCCCCCAATAATAATTAAATTCAATAAAAACATGGGAACATATAAATTCAAAACCGTTAACATCCGTGGGAAGTCCTACGTCGAGGTTAAAGAAAGAGTAAAGTACTTTCGACAAGAAGAAAAGTTTGAAGGCTGGACAATAGCCACAGACTTTCCGTTGTTAGATTCTGATCAGTGCGTTTGTAAGGCTACAGTAGCCGACGTAACTGGACGAGTGATTGCCACTGGCCACGCTCATGAGCTACAAGCTAATGGAAACATTAACAAAACTTCTTATATTGAGAACTGCGAAACGTCTGCTGTAGGTAGAGCGCTAGCAATTATGGGTATAGGAGTTGATGATTCAATGGCCTCGGCTGGAGAGGTAGCTGATGCTATTGCTCAGCAAGAGAGCCCACCTGCCAAAAAGGCAGCAGCACCTAAGAAGGCACCTGCTAAAGTGGCAGCACCAGGAGCTCACGATCCTGAGCTTATGAGTAAGGCCATAGACTACATCAAGTCTCAGACAGATAAGCAAAAGGCTTTCGAGTTCTTCATGGACAAGAAAGGCGCACAGCTTACTGAGAAGCAAGTTGAGGGCATAAAGAAGTTCGTACGATGAATCGGCTTCTAATCGCAAGCATCCTGGCTCTATTGAGCTGGGGTGTAAGTGCCCAAACCTGGGCAATGACCGACCAAACCTTTGAGCGGGTTTACAATGAGGTTCCCTTTGGGAATAATGTTAGCTCGGAAGCTGTTTACAGAATTGTCTACAATGTAAGTGTGCCTTCAACAAATATGTATGGGCTTGTTATAATGGAAGAGGCCTCCAGTCAAGAGGATTTATTCTTCAGTGTTTACGACAAGGAAGACATTATAGAGTGCCAGATGTTTGGTGGAGTGTTTTACGTACGAGCCGACAACTATGAAGACACTGGCTTATGGAGAGCACTGGGTGACGCTAGCATGTTGTTGGTTGACAAACAGTTAACTATCACATGGGGAGGGTCTTGTATTAACTACGTAAACACCACGAACTAATGAGTATGCGCGACAGACTACAAGAGAGACTTGGCAAACCCCATCTCTCTTACTCTTCTATGAAATATGCGCTTGGAGACATGCGTTTATGGGAGATGTATATGAGAGGACAACTCAAGAAACAATCTGAAGCTTTAACCTTTGGCACTATGTACGACATGCTGTTGTTCGACCCAAAGAAAGCTAAAGAAACATACTTCGTAATTGATGACTATGCCTTAAGCAAAGACATTGACTCGAAGAAGCCTAAGCTGACGAAGATATACAAAGAACGGGTAGCAGAAGCTACTGAGGAAGCTGTCTCCAAGGGCAGCGAGATTGTATCAGGGACAGACTGGAAGAAAGCTACCGAGATGATTGAGCGCCTTGAGGCCTGCGGCTTGAAAGAGTCACACCTTACGGGTAAATTCCAAGTGGAGTTTAATCAAGATCTTGATGGGGTGCCCTTAAAGGGATTCCTTGACTGCTTAGGTGATGGATTCATTACGGACAGTAAGTCTGCACGTAGTGTCGACAAGTTCCGTTACGATGTTAATAGCTGGAGCTACGACATTCAAGCGTTCATCTATACTAGCGTATTTGACATTAAAGATTTCTACTGGGTTGTCCAAGAGAAAGCTTTTCCTTTTTATCCAGCGCTTGTTAAGTGTTCTGACGAGACCCTCTTTCGAGGTGAGATGAAGTACCACCAAGCACTAGAGAATATTAACAAATGGCTCGACGAGCCACAACCAACAGAAAAGCACTATGCGGAATTCGTTGTTTAAGATTTGCAGATTCCTGTTTTTTACAGGATGTTTTTTAATTTTTCATTTTTTATTTACAAACTTTATAAATTCATAACACATGAGTGAAGTAAAATACGATAGCGTCCTTTGCGGGTACGCTGAAGAGCCTCGACATACAGAGGATGGTCAACTAATGGGATGGAGCGTTCGCTTCAAAGACCACGAGTTGAAAGAGATAATCGAGAGTTATGCGACTTCTCGTAATGAACAGGGACAAGGGGGTAACCTCTATTTCACCATGTTCATGAGTAAAAATGGCAAAGCATGTTGCCGCGTCTTTGATCCTAACAGCGCTGCTGCCAAGGAGAAGAGAGCCGCGAAGCAAGCCGCTACAGAACAAACTGGTGAAGCAGCCCTGCCGTTCTAGTAAGCCACTTATCTACTATATGCACGCTCGGATAGCCTTCAAAAAACAGAAGCGCGTGTCCGAGCGTGTTGTATGGATAGTATCCGTGTTTGATAACCCTAGTGATATAGTTAGGTATGATACCAACACTATGAGCCGTCTAAGGACAGAGATGTTCGGTAAGACAAGCAAGGCTAAAGACAAGAGTATAATCATCAGAGAGATACTAGATAAGATAGAGCTAACCCGTTCAAACATCACATTAGATGAGCACAAAGGAAAAGATAAAAACTAAGTGTAAGGAGATACAAGAGCTTCTTATTACTAAGAATATAAAGTACGGAGACTCCGCCCTCGAACCATGCGGCGTGTTTTCGAAGTGTGACGCTAGTACAGGACTAAGAGTCCGTATTGACGACAAGCTTAAACGTATACAAAATATTGGGGAGCTAGGTGCGGATGAAGACACCTTGCTGGACCTTACAGGATATTTAATATTATTAATGATAGCAAAAGAAAATGAAGGTAACAGTATTCAAAAACGTCTACGAAAAGGAGGCGCCACATCACATACAACTAACAACAGCGCTTCACCGAATACAAACAGGTAAGAGCGAAGCGTTAATAACCGAGGTACGTAATGGAGATAAAGACAAAAAGAAAAGATTACCCGTTGTACTATTCAGCGGTGAGTTCTCTAGGCGATATGATGATGCGCTGTTTGAACACTCTGGATATATTGTTTTGGATTTTGATCACGTTGAAATTGAGACGGTCAAGACTGCCCTTATTACAGATGAGTACGTTTATGCTTGCTGGGTTTCTCCGTCGGGTGACGGCATCAAGGCGCTCGTTCAGATAACCAACCCTGAACGCCATAGGGACCACTTTAGAGCCCTTATAAAGTACTTTGACAAACAATACGGACTAGAGCTAGACGAGTCTGGTTCGAATGAATCTAGGGCTTGCTTTGAGTCTCATGATCCCGACATTGTAATTAAAGAAGAGTGGACAAAGTTCGGAGCGTTTACTTCTGAATTTGCAGAGGCACAGACTACAACCAACGAGGCATACGACTACACGGATTATATGAAGCTAAACTTAGCTGCTCGTATGATCCGCAACGCTGAAGAAGGAGAGAAGCATAGTGCGTTAATTAAAGCTGCGACATTGTGTGGAGGGTTTATAGCCGCTGGTCGCATGGAAGAAGAAGAAGCTGTGAGGATTCTGTTCCGTGAAATATCTAAGAGGGACCTAGACTCAGAAGAATCAGCCAGACAGTCCATAAGGGACGGGATAGAGAATGGTAAGACCATGCCTATTAAAGAGATTATCGATAATGAGAAATCAGCTCAACGTTCGCTCCTTCTTAATGATGGAGACATGTCGTTTATATCCTCTGACGATGAAGACTTCCGCTGGATTGATGACTTTGCTCAAGGTAAAATAGAGCTTGGATTAGACACAGGAGACGACCTATTAGACCAACACTTCCGATACAAAAAGGAATTTGTAGTGATCAATGGGCATAGCAACGTAGGTAAAACTACCACCGCTCTGTACTTTATTGTCAACTCAGCTATAAGGCATAATTGGAAATGGGTGCTATACTCGTCTGAGAATAACACAGCCTCCACAAAGATGTCCCTGATGCAGTTTGCTGTAGGTAAAAAGTCAGCTGATATGACGTTTGCTCAGCGCAAGCAGGCATACAAATGGGTGCAGGAGCACTTCACTATCATCAATAACGATCAAGTCTACAGCTACTCAGACATAATACTCTTCATGGAGAAAATTATGGTGCAAAAGAAGATAGATGGAATCTTTGTAGACCCTTACAATAGCTTAAAGCTAGACATGAAGGGTAGTAACATAGGCGTGCATGATTACCATTATGAAGCTGCTAGTCAGTTTCTGACGTTCTCTAAGGCTCACGATGTGGCTGTATGGTTGAACGCCCATGCTGTAACAAGTGCACAGAGAATGAAAGGCGCTGATGGACTACCTATAGCTCCCTTCGCTGAAGACACGGAGGGCGGAGGCAAGTTTGTTAACAGAGCTGATTGCTTCTTAACCGTCCATAGAAAAGTGCAGTCTCCAGATCATAGCATAAGACGAATGAGTGAAATACATGTTCGCAAGGTTAGGGAAACAGAGACGGGTGGAGAGCCTACTGCGTTAGATTCGCCGTATTTAATCTCAATGAATCTGTCCCACACTGGATTTAAGATGTGGAATTCACAGACAGAGTTGTTCCAACCTATTGATTTAGAGCGTGCTAAGCCGATTCCGTTAAATTTAGACTTTATTATATAGCAAATGGGGTGAATATGGTGTAACTTAGCTTCACCGACAATTTACTAGGATGCTTAAAAGAAACAAACGGAAAAGTAAACCCAAGAAAAAAAATCTTGGACGCTATGCAAGCGGTATTGAAAAGTATTGCGCTGAGCAGTTAAAGAATCACGGGATAGCTTTCGACTATGAAGAACACAAGTTCGAACTAATGGACAGCTTCCGTTTTCCGCATACTTATCTAAAGATGACCGCCAAAGGAAAAGTAATGAGTGACAGAACAGGGAAGATGCAACACTCTATAACGTATAAGCCAGACTTCATGGGTAAGGATGGTAAGTGGGTTATAGAGACTAAAGGGTATCTGCCTTCTCATCACGACTTTCCAATGAGGTGGAAGCTGTTCCTTCGTCACATCGTAGAAAATGATCTCGGTTACGCCGTATTCCTTGCTAAAAATCAAGGGCAAGTGGATCAGGCTATTCAAGAAATACTTAAAATACAACGCGATGACCGATGAACAACTAAGCGAAATATACGAGAAGGCTTGTGGGCGAATACGCCTAGCCTCTTGTGAACTTTATGAAAACCTCCATGACGCAAAAGGACAGCCTCTTTACGAAAAGGAACCCGTTATTGATGCCTTATTAGAATTTAAAGAGTGGTGTAGTATTGAAATAGATTTGATACAAACCACACAAGAAGAAGCAGCATGAAAAACAACACCGTAACAAAAGACAGAAGAAAGCAATCATGGAAGGATGGCGGAGTAGCTGCCACACGATATGACTGGGCAACGCCTAATGCAAGGAAGTCTTCCAAACAAGAGGATATTGAAATGCATGTTGACTTTTGGCACGGCCCTGACGGAGTAGACGTTAAGGGTAATAATTTACCTGATGAGATATGGATTGAGTTCCGTAATGTTCATGGTAATAGAGGTTGGCTTATAGGTGATGCTAAATGGATCGCCTTCGAGATCTGTGAAGTAGGTGGTTACGTTCGTGTTGAGCGTGAGGAGCTGCTTGATTGGTGCCTAGAGAACGTGTCCATGGTGGTAAGCTCAAAAAAGGATGACGCCTACAGAAGTCTATACCAAAGGGCTGGGCGTGAGGACAAGATAGCTAAGATAGCGCTGCATGATCTGCAGGAGCTTGCAAGCTATACGGTTATCCCTTACCGCAATTGGTATATCTCTCCACTCACGGAGAAGAAGATGAATATTTAAATGTCTGAGGAAGGCTTTGAATTTCAAGACTTTCAGCACTTAATTAACATTAGATTATCCAATCCATTAGAGCGGGTGATCTATTTATTAGCTCTGCACGCTGAACACATAGAAGAATACAAAAAAGAGAGCTCAGACTTAGACAGCTTACAGGTAGCAAGCTGGCATGAATGTGCAGAAACATTAGGAATTACTTAAATTAAATTATATGAATTATTTAAAAAACTTAACGGAACAAACCGTAAAAGAAACGTTCGATCTCCTAGGGGTAGTAGACGACAGAAGCAGGAAAGAAGACATGGTTAAAATTAGAGCCGCTATAAGTAATGCTATGGCCGACTATGTAAACCCTACTATTACCGCGGAAGCTTTAGGGAGAGATAGAACAACGTGTATACATCACGTTAAATCACATGAAGCTAACCTTAAGCACTGGGTGGGATATTCAGACACGTTTGTTATAGCTAAAGAAGTAGCTCATACTATTATGTCAGGAGCTATGCAGACTAAACGACGAAGCGTTATAGGCCTTAGAATACAGGCTTTAAAAAGAAAGATAGTTGAGCTCGAACAAGAGCTAATAGAGATTACCTAGCTACAAAGAACCTTACTAAAGCTCCTATAACAGCAACGAAGGCCACTCCAAAGCCCCAGTCAACGAATGTCTTCCAACGCAACAGAGTCTTGAGGTTCTCTTCGTACTTCTCGCGCCTTGGTTGACACTCTTTTCTGAAGTGAGTGTTCTTGCTGATCTGAACTACTAGGCCGTTCTCTGGGTCCATGATGCGCTCATGCATCTCCTGCATCATTGTCTCCATGCGCTTAAGCTCACCATTAGGTTGAGCTTTTTCTACGCTATTTAAGCGATTTATGATCGTTTCTAGCAATTCTTTTTGTGTAGCCATTATAATATTATCCGAATAAAACGCCAGTGACCAAGACGAAGGCTAAGAGTATTCCGTATATTAAGGAGGCTTGCCACGTGATTGTATTGTCTGTTGTTTTAGATTTCTTTTCCACCACAACAAGCCCGATTAGAAAGTTTCTCGCCGAGTCTAACCTCTATGTCTAGGAGCCTATTTTTAAGAACGTGGTTCTCTTTAAAAAGCTCATCATTCTGCTGCCTTAAAAAAGTTAAGGCCATTGAGTCTGTTCCTTTACTCATTATATCTCGAATCCAACGTTAAATATCATAAAGCGGAAGCCCTTTTTATCTAGCTTAATTTCGAATATAGTAATCGTAGCGAACCTAATCTCTAGGTTGTACTTTTCCTTCTTGTTTCCAGCGGCAAAGCCGTTAATCCAATCTATTTTCATTGCTTGATTTTTTCCATAGATCTACCAGCAAAGTATGCTCCGAAGGCAGTCATAGTTAATGTTTGCAGCAAAGATACATAAACATCTTTTACCTCAAAATCAATGTTAGGCATGCTGTCTACTATGGCAAAGCCTAGAAACATTACTAACAGGGCAATAAGCGTATAAGGCCTGATGAGCTTTGTAAGTCTCTCATCGCCGCTCATGTCTGCTTTCCAGCGCTCTGTGACGTTCTGTTGGAACATTATTTCTGCGTCGATCTTTGCTTGAGCTTCTACAGGGTCAACCTTGGTTTTCCCTATAAGGTTTTTAACTACTCCTAATCCGCCTGAATCTGGTAAGAGGTCGCCAACTACATTAAGAATGTCTGGAGCCTTCTCAGCCAACCAGATGCCTAGCTTGGTGTCTTTGATTTTCTTTTTGTTCATTTTTGTTTTCTTCTAACGTCATAGAGTTTGTTGAATTCCATGACTAATTTTCTTTCTTGATCTTGAAGGTTCTGAATAGTTACAGCTCTAGTAGGGTAGTCCGCAATATCTTTAGCGTCTCTCTTTTTAGCTCTTATAACCTTAAGCATCTTATTAACTTTATTTATCAGCTTGTCTAGATACATAACACCTTCGTAATTGTCAGCGCTTCTGCGCGTTGTAGGGTCTTTAAGCTCTCGCATAAGAGTTTTAATTTCGTTAGACCTTTCGGAGTACAACCCGTAATCATAGTACTTGGATGGCTCTCCATACATCTTTCTTAAAAGAGGTATATCGTTATATGACAGCTTAAGGTCAGGGGTATCTGTAAGTTTGTGGGCCAACTTAAATGTAGTTTCGCCTGAACGAGTAATAAACTGACCAGCTCCGCCTACGAAGTACTGGAAAAGATACCAAAGGCTGTCAGGATTTATGTCGACGTCGCCTGCTCTATGTACTGTTCCATCGGTAACTTGATTCAACCACTTAAACATCTGCTTCACAGCGTCAGGCGATCTAAACGACATGCTTGAGTTTGGCTTTGGTGCTCCAAACGGGAGGTTTTCTGCGTGAACAGGTGTCCCGAAGTGTGTTTCGTTTACAGCTATGTCAACTAACGGCTTTAATACCGTCGGTGTTATTGCTTTTAACGCATACTTACCTAAGTCTTCTGATTGTCCAAACGATATTGGAGAGAATGAACTTACAAATGAGTTAGCTAAAAAGAACATAGCTTCATCAATTTCTCTAGAGCCACTTGCCACTTCGGCAGACACACTACCTATATTAGCGAATACACTGAACCCATAAGGCATTGGGATGGTAAAGTAGTTTTTACCGTCATACATGACTATTAGGTTACGCTCTTTTACATAATCAGGAATCTTATCGTAGAATAATGTTCCATCTTCGTCTTCATCTGACAAGGCCTGATTAAGCACAGTCAACAGGCCATTAAATACAGCGAATCCTGCGGCTAACTTCTGAGAATTATTAGCTCTTTGATACCACGCTCTTGTGGATCCGTCAGGTCGGACGGCTGGCTTCCCAGTAGCGAGCGAGCGGAACAGCCTCGAAGTACCCTGTACCGAAGCGTTAAAGAATAAGTAAACTGCGTTTAGAGTCTGTCCCCACTCTCCGTGCTTGTTAAAGTTTACGGTAATGTTTTTAGCAAACTGAGCAGCTTTTTGTCTCGATACACCGTTCTCACGAGCGGCTATGTAAGAGGATAAACGTATGCTATTCTCAAAAGCGTCGTTAATACCCTCAATGTGATCGGCAAAGTTTTTCACGCCCCCCCATACTTTCTGAGCTGCGTTCTTTTTACCTGTTTCGGTTTGGAGATCTTTTGCTATTTCAGATAAATCCTTAGCATAAGCCCATCCAGTTTTACCTCCGTCTTCCTTGAAGTCTTCAAAATACTGACGATGTGTAGGATCCATGTCTTTATGGAAGGCATCTTTTAATAGAGACTTTAATGAAGGCCCTACATTTTTAAGGATATCTTTTATTACACCCTCTCCATTTATTGCACCTCCTTCTATCTCAGCTTCAGCTGCTGCGTTGAATATCGCGGCTTGAATATCTCTTGAAAAATTAGATATAACAAATTCAGGGTTAAGTGTTGTAAACGATCGGCGTAGCCAGTTAGCTGGCGCCCTTAACATCTTGATTACGATGTTTGTTTGGGGAAGGTTCATCCCTCTAAGCGTTTCTGCGTAGCTAGCATCAGCAAACCAGATATACTTCTGTTTACCGTCTACTCTCACTCCAATAACATTAGGGTTGTCTCGGTCTGCAACATTAAGAATCTTCCAGACCGCATCATTTTTGTTGTTGCTTATCATCTCATAGAGCGAGCGGACAGCCTCATTTGTTCTTCCCTTTATATGTGCTGCAGCGTTCTGAGCAATTACCTGAGCTACAATATTTTCTGCTGACGAACCTCTACCTTGGGCTCTTTTCACCATAGACGAAGTCACCGATAAGCCTTTACCCCCTGTTGGATATGACGAGCTAATATCATTTTCCTCGTCTTTAGCTAAGCCCGAAAGAGGAACATAGTTCTCAAACATGTCCTCCCAAGCCTTTATGTCTGCTTTTGTGTGCAAGCCTAGCGATGCGTATGTAGCTCTTGTATTCTTTATCATCTTACGAACTATCTCCGCTGACTTCTCTAGTCCGCCTTGGTTGTTCGAAAGCTCATTAATAATTCTGTCCGCTTCGGCGTTAGACATTCCGCTTCCATCTTCTTTTCCTCCTCTCTCTATTATTATAGCATTACGCTCTCTTGCGTGTAAGGCATATAGGTATCTAGATAAGTCTGCCTCGGTTACATTCTCAGCCTCCATTACCTCAACGAGCCTAGAAACAGCAGCATCAAGGTTTTCTAGGTCGTTAGCGGCCTTACCATACATAAGTTCTTCAGCGGCCTTAAAGTCTTGAGCTTGAGATAATACAGACCCTTTCTGTCTTTCTATTTGGGTTTGAAGATTAAGTATGCCTTTATATTTGTCTACTATTTTTTTCTGGAAATTCTCTATAGCAGCGTCCATGCTTGACTGCTCGTTAAGATGCCAGTCAGTTACTCCTTCGGGTAAATTGTTTCTAGTCTGTCTAAATGATTCCCTTCCTTCTGGAGCTGTCTTCTTTTCAGTCAGCTTCATTTCAGTGCCTCTGGTTGCCGCTTCGGCGGATACCTCTCCCTTCGCTCCAGCCATAGCTGTTTGCGCGGACTTGCCTGCCTTTACGTTGGTAAGCATATCTTCCAGCTTATACTGATTCTTTAGAATAACTAAAGGCTCACTTAAGGCTTCTTCGCTTGTTATTTTCCATCCAAAAGCTGCAGATGAATCTTTTGATAACTTAGGGACGGAGTTTATATCAATAGACCCGTCGTTATTTAAGCTGTATGGGATCTTCTTGATTGCAACTAATGAGCCTTTATAAGCTTTACCCCACGACTCTTCTAAGTACGAATCCTTAGCATCTAAAGGTGACCTTACGGGGTTGCCGTCAGGCTTCTTTAAGTTCTTTATAGCCGTTGTGTTTAACAGCTTCTCTAAGAATGATTGACGAAATCTAAAAGTAAGATCAGATTCGTCAGAATATTCTAGCATGTTAACACTCTTCATTGAGGATATAACCGCTAGGGCCAATCTCAATTCCTCCATTGTCTCAACCTGTAAGGAGCCTGGGGTGCCTCCCTCAGATGCAGCCTGAGAGGTTTCACTAAGGAGTCTGTTTTGGAAGGCGTTAGATCCGCTCTCCTCTATCAATTCAGACATATAAACCTCTCTTAAGATTTTCTTTTTCAGGGTGGTTATTGATTTCGTATCTCCTTTCCTGTGGAGGAAGAAGCTGTTAAAAGCAGCTACAATATCCTCGTGCATAGATTCAGGCTGTCTTAAAAATTCTTCAATAGTTTCTTTAAAAACCTTAGGGTTTCCTTTAATGTATCTTTTGTCTTGAGTTGTAAAGCCCATTAAGACGTAGCCTTTCTTTTCACCAAGAGCGTCATTATTCATTAAGCTTAAGAGGGCGGATCTCCCTTCAAACCCTTTTTCACGAGTTGAATGAGACACTACATATCCCTCCTTCCTCGCTGACATCACTCCTGTTTCATCCGCTCCTTCTGGGCGTGTGGCATCATACCCCGCGGTTAATATCTGTACTCCGTTGTGGTCTTCTATATCCCCAAAGACTATGTTGCTATAGTCCGCCTTAAGTTCCGCCATCTCCTCAAGAGTGAGAGCAATCCCCTTAGCTGTGCCTCCTTTTGTGCTACGGAAGGACATCCTCCCTGTTATAGTAGGTTCCCCGTCTATAGTTCCCTCTTCTTGTCTTACTGCCCCGCTCATGTTGAAGAGCCCAGGATTAATTTCTTTAGATATGTACCCCCATTTATTTCTCTTAACTGAGGGGTCATTGAATGTTACCCCCGACGCCTTCATCGCCTTGATGTTAGCTAAAGCTATAGTAACTCCTTCTATATCAGCCTCGCGGCCATAGCTCTCTGCAGGTCTACCTTCGGGCACAAAAGAGAGTACGTTAATACCTACTGGCATGCCTTCGATAGTTCTAAGAACTTCAAAGCCTTCTTCCATTATAGCAGAAAATTGCTTGTTTAATTCAACCGTAAGCTCCAAGTCTTCCTTCGCTGTCTTTATCCTTTTTCTAACCCCTAGCTGAGTTAACGTCGGTGGGGGAGGCATAAACTTCCAGGTTCCATCTTGATTAAGTTTAGGTTTTGGCGGGTTTACCGCTTTCCTTACTCCATCTTTTATAAAGTACATTTCGATGGCCCTAGAAGATGACTGGCCGTTACCTGTAACTTGTGCGTACCAGTTAGAAAAGTGCCAAAAGTCATTAACCTTAACAGACTTTGTGTTTTTAGCAACAACCCTTTGTTCTCTAGCTAAGTCACCGCCAGAATAAATAATCTCCGTGAAGAATATTTCCGTGTTGTTAAGGTAGGTAAAAGGCTTGTTAGACCTAGTGGACAGCCTTTCACTATCATCAATATCCTCCTTATGTTCGGCACCCTTCATAATTGTCCCGTCAGGCATTCTATGGCTACCCTTTGCTACGACAGATGTTTCTTTGCCAATAAATGCGGCCTGCCTGAATGATTCTGCTATTTTTAATAAAGAATCATCAAAGCTAATAGATCCTGCCTCTATGGCTCCCCTCTTAATAGCTTTTCTGTAGGCACTGTGAATCCACTTTAATATTGCCCTAATTCCTTTCTTATCGGTCGTTGAATTAAACAGACCAGGAGCCGTTACATACTGGACAAGGAAGCCCATAATAACCTCCTCCTCAAACTCGGCGACGGCAGAAGAGTCATAGTTTTCGATTCTTTCCTGTACTATCTTTCTAGCAGCTTTATTGAACTTGTCTTTCCCTTTTATAGGTGTAGGGTTTCCCTCCACCATCTCCATACCAGCTATAGTTAATACCTCCTTGAATAGTCTGTTCCTGTTCTCTCCGTCTGTTCGTATTATAGGTAATAAAACAGCATGTCCAAATTCTTCAAATACATCGACGTTCTCAGCCTCTGGGTTAAGATGAATAGCCCAGCTTCCGTCTGCGTTAGGTATCATTACTCCGTATGATTGACCTCCTTTAGAAAGGTCTATAGCTAAACTTCTCTCTCTTAGTTTTTTTGTTGAATTGTAGTACCCCTCAACCGTCTTATACACCCTTAAGCTACCTCTAGATTCCTTAATAATCTTTCCGAACGCTTGGTTAAGATTATTGACGGCACGCTTCATGTGTGCAACCTTAGGCGTATCTGTGTCATTAATGGTCATCACATCGCCCTCTAAGCCTAGTTTTAAATCCTCAAAAGACTCATCTGTCGCCGTTACATCGCCCGATGACTTCACCGCAGGCTTATTACGAGCTGCTCCGAAGTCATAGCTCGGCACTACTTTTTTACCTTTCTCCCATGAGTCTAGCACGTCTACCCACGAACTACCCTCAAGGCCAGCGTTTTGAGCAATCCTTCTGGCTTGAGATTGGTACTTGCCGTGTTGTTCAATCCACTTCTGAGCGTTTTTAGGGTCAGCCTTAGCTTTGCTTCGAGCGTCTTGAGCGAGCTCTAAGAGCCTGTAAATCTCACCAGTAACATCCTCGTCGTTGAAGCTTTCTGCCTGCTCTATAGGCATAGCCTCGTGAGTGCTGGTATCAGGGTTATTTGAAGCTGCAACCGTTTCAAAAGCCAACTTAAACAATTCTTCAATACCTGAATTTCCGTTGTTTTGCTCAAGCATTTCAGCCTCAGTTATAACGGACGACTCTATCGCCGCTTTTTGCAGCCAGAGCTTCTTGAATTGCTCTGTTAGCTCATCCTTGTGCTTGCCTCTAGCAGAATTTATTTGTTGCTTTAGGTGAGATAGCTTTTGATTAAGACCTAATATAATTTTTTGGTCCTCTTCGGTGTGCCTATCATAATACGAATTGCCGATTGAGTGGAGTTTACGGAGTCTGTCCTCCTGCTCCATGAGCTTAGCCCTCAGCCTCTTTCTTTCTACTGGGTCTTGCGTTGAGTCGACAGATTCTCTTAGAGACTCCACTACCTTCAACTGTGCCTCAACCGACTTCATTACTTTTGAGTGACCTAAATTGCTGGAGTATCTGCCTACAGCGCTCATTCCGCTACCCATAATTGCCCCGCCTATAAACCCGTCAGCTATGGCAAAGAAATTAGGTTCAAAATTTGTGGTTCTGCCGTTGACAAGTTCGTAAGTGCCTTCTATGTATTCGGATATAACGGACTGAAGCCCCTCCTCTAATGATTCACCTAGCGTAGCCTTGAGTAAAGACCCCTTGGGCCCTAGGTTGTCTATTGATCCAACGGCTTTTTTTAGGTTGTCCGCGGCTAGTTGTTTTGTTGTGGTTATAGGCTTAGAAATAATAGCGTGAGCCTGTTTCTCCATCCCTTTAAACATTCTAGCTAGAAAAACTTCCGACAACCCTACAAAGAAAGACATATTTAGCTTTTCGGCTCTAGTTAAATCTTGTCTGTTCTCATCTAAATGCTGGTAGAAAGCTCCTGAGCTCTTTAGCCCTAATGACGTTAAATAAAGGTTTTGCTTGGTAAACATTTTTAACCCAATCTTAGTGGCTGTTTTTTTAGCTACGGGAGCTCCGCCTAGTGTGTATATGGCTGCAGCTACCTCTGGCGCCATAGACAATAAAAAGTCTGTGCTTTTGGCGTACACCTGAAAAGCATTATCGCCCGTGGGGTCTAGTATAAAATCATACCCAACAGCAGAAGCGTCTCTAGACTTGTTTCGTTCTGTAACTCCGAGATTAGTTGCAATAGCGTCATTAAAACCAGCCAACTCGGCATTCCTTCTTCCTGTCCATCTCTTGTATTGCACACTGTTAAACGTTGCCCCGTTCACGATGGCTCCAATATCCACTAATGATTTCCATGCCCAAGAACCTGCGTGGGCAACAAGCTCCGATGTAGGCAAATTAACTACCCCGCCAATCGTGTCAACATACCCAAAACTATTCCCGTACCACTCTTGACCTTGCTCTAGTTCTTCAGCCAACCCAAGCCTAGCGTTTATTTCAAAGTTCATCAGCCTAACGTCTTCGTTTGAGTCTGGCTCGAAGTCAGTAGGGTATCCTAGAGCGGTATTTAGCGCGTTGTGGTCGGCAAGACTTTCAGCGAGTCTCACATCAGTTTGTGTCCTTAGTGTCTCAAGCCCTGCTCTTATGTCTGTTAGTTGCTCAGGAGTTCTTTTTGCGGTTCCGCCCCAGGCGTCTGCGGCTGCCGCATCAACTATATATTGTCCTGCTCCAAATCCCCAATCAGGCGCTATAATGCTCTTTTTTGCGTCCCATGATTCTTGGCGAGCCTGCATTAATGGAGTGGTTACACCGTAGTTGTGATGCAAAAGATACTCTATGCTAACTAAATCCTGGTTGTTTACGTCCTCTTGATTATCTAAGTCATTTATTGATTTTTCTATAAAATTATACGCTTGCTGAGAGTTAAGAAACTTATTATCAGCGTTGAATAGAGCTCCAGAGTCTCCCTCTTCTTCACGTGCCTCTTTTCTCACTTCCGCATCAATTATTAATTGGCGCTGCTCAGAAAGAGCTTTTAGGTCTGTCTCTCTTTGAATTTTGTTTGCTGTTTTTTGCTCCTCTTTTTTTACATACATAGAGCGCTGCAACATATCCATGTTGTGTCCGTGAGCTGACGAGACGTTTACTATTTCTTGAGGGGTATATCCCTGTAAAATGTAATTCTCTAAAATGCTATCAATCTCCTCTTGAGTCTGTGGCTCTACCTCTGGTCCACCTGCCGATGGGTCCTGATTAAAAAAAGGAGTTAGTTCGTTTTCGTTTGACATAGCTTTTATTAATGTGTTGATTCGTCTGCGTCGTCAATCTTATGTCCATACGCTAGTATTAAGGCACTTATATTTTCTATCTCTGTGACTGAAAGTTTAAAGGCTTCTACTCTTCTTACCGAAACTACGCGGGCTTTATTAATTTTAATGCTAATTTTATCGCCCTGGTTCCCTCCTAACAGCAGCATCTTTCCATCCGCGGTCCATCCCGCAAAAAATGCTACGTGAGTGCCTGGATGATTTCCAGCCTTCGAGCTGTCCACAACAACCACATCTCCTTCTCTGTATTCTTCCTTTTCTGGAACCGCCACCCCTATATGAGAGTAGCTCTTCGCTCTCATAAGCTTATACACACCTGGAGCACCACGCCCCGTCTGCCCTACGTCATCATGGAGGGCTTGAGCTCCGCCATGAAGGTTAAGCATAGTCGCAACCCAGGCCGCACACCATGACAAGAGTGGGTCACTTGAGGCACGTACACCCTCAAATTTTCCCGCATCCCCGCCGAACTCAGCGCCTACTCCACGAGACCAATAAGAAGAGCCCTCAAACTCGTGACCTTCAGCAGCGACATCATGTATCCAGTCACCCAGCAAGTTCGTTACCATCGTACGTAATAAAGGAACAAATTCTCTTTCATTAACCCCAATAGGAAGCGCATTCACAGCAATTTCTACTGGATTTGCATCGGGATCGGCATCAGGGTCAACAGGTCTAGTTAAGTCTAAAATATTACTCATTACAAGGGACGTGTTTTCTAAA
>Ga0114994_10001084_pt1 | contig 19293 bp, 31 predicted proteins | sample ArcticOcean_MG_C_9_FD_87043 | JGI IMG/M metagenome (GOLD analysis project Ga0114994, IMG submission 87043) | Marine microbial communities from western Arctic Ocean - ArcticOcean_MG_CB2_152 | ecosystem: Environmental > Aquatic > Marine > Oceanic | place: Arctic Ocean: Canada Basin | collected...
ATCTTATCTTTATACCATAAAAGTAACTAACATATGTCAGATATCAACATAACAGATTATTATTTTAAAGCAGAACATGTTTTACTATCTTGTACTAACCTATCACAAGTAAAAAACGCACTCAATTATATAAAACTATAACATAGTTTAACAGGTGATTATTGTGGTTATAAAACATTACTTAGAAAGTACAATAAACAAATAGATGAATTAGATATAAATGATTAATAGTAAAAGGGAAATAAATAAAGTATTCGTTTTAAATTTAAGTTCTAAAAACGAAAAACTTAAAGAAAAAATAAACAACCTTAATATCCCAAATAAGTTTGAATGTGAAATTGTATTAGGGATAAAAGGAACTAACACCAAAATTAAGTGGAAACCCTTCCCTACATGGGAACTAAAAAATCATTCTAATTTTTGGTGGAATAGACCTTTATTAGAAGGTGAGGTAGGATGCTCATTAGGACATTATTTAATGTGGAAACAGGCATACGAAGAAGGATACGAACTCAGTTTATTTTTAGAAGAAGATTTTAATGTTGTACATTCTTTAGAAAAATTAGATTTAAGTGAGTTACCACAGGACGTAGATGGTTTTTATTTAGGTAGAAATAAGGTAAATCCAAACGAAGTTGAAGAAGAGGTAGGTGAGAATTGGTTTAAAGCGAGTTATAGTTATAATACACACTCATATTGTCTAACGAGAAGTGGATTAGAAAAAATATTAAAATATGACTTCTTAAATAACATTATAACGCCAGATGAATTTTTATCTGCGACATACACGGAACACCCTAGAAAAGATGTTGCTGAAACATTTAAACCAACTTTAAATTTCTATGCACATAAAATAGAACATATTATACAGACTTCAAATGGAAAAATTTCTCAAACTGAAAACAGTGAACCTTTAAAAGAAATAAGAGTTGTTGATTATAGTATAACAGAAAAACCAAAAATATACGATTGCTTTCTCTTTGACCATGAGTTAGATATGTTAAACTTAAGGTTACATGAAATGGATGAGTCTGTTGACCATTTTATTTTAATAGAAGCTAGACAATCACATACAGGTAAAGATAAAGAATTATATTTCCAAAAACATAAAGACCTATTTAAAAAATTTAAACATAAAATTGAACACGTAGTAATAGATTTACCTAATGAGGTACTTCATGAACCTCACCTTATCCCCGATTCCATCAATGATGAAGAAAGGTTAACTTGGTTTAGAGAAAATTATCACAGAAATGCGATTAAAGATGTTTTATATAGAATATCACCTAAAGATAACGACATAGTATTAATTTCCGATGTTGATGAAATATGGGACGATGATATTCTTCGTAGATTAAAACATAATCAAGTTAGTTTTGATACGTTTAAGACTATCTTACAAAGATGGCATTATTGGAGTTTTAAGTGGGATTTTGAAAATATGTACTGGCCAGGACCAGCATTTTGTAAGTGGTCATATTTAAAAACCACAACCCCACAAAAAATAAGAAATGTTAGGTATGAACAAGAAACACACCTTTATGATATTAATGGTTGGCATTTATCGTGGTTTGGTGATGTTGAGTTTAATTTACATAAACTTAGAAATTTTGCACATCAAGAGTTAAATATATATGATAAAGATTCGGTCAATAATATGATTAATAATGGTTACTTATTTAGTGGTAATAAACTGACTACATTAGATTGGGATTATTATCCTAAATATCGTAACTTAATCGAGGATGGGGTACTATACAAAAACTTATCTAAATCAAAAAAAATGTTAGAAAGAAACCCTCCCTCAACGAGGTACTCACAATTTGACCAAGATAAGTACTTAATAGAAACCTTTTTTAAAGATAAGACTGATGGTGTATTCTTAGAGGTTGGATGTATAGATGGTATACATTACTCAAATTCACTAATGTTTGAGGAGATGGGATGGAATGGACTATGTATAGAGCCAAGCCCCAAGACATTTAAGATGTTAAAGCAAAATAGAAAATGTATATGCGAGAATGTAGCAGTATCAAATGTAAAGGGTATTGCAAAATTTAGAGAGATAACGGGGTACTGGGATGGACTTAGTGGATTGGTAGATAAATATGACCCAAGACATCCAGGCCACTGTCAATGGGTAAATAATGGACAATCTAATTCAGAAACAATATCATATGAACAGACAGTATGTCATTCTGAGATAATAGAGGTAGAAACAGAAACTCTATCAAACCTTCTTGAAAAGCATAAGTTATACGATATAGACTTCGCAACAATTGATACAGAAGGTGGTGAATACGAAATACTGCAAGGTATTGACTTTGATAGATTTAATATAAAAGTGATATTAGTTGAAAATAACTATTCTAATGATAATTACGATAGTGTTAGGGACTTACTATTAAAGAATGGATATAAATATCACACTACACTTGAGGCTGATGAGGTTTGGACAAAAGGAATAGTACCATACAAAAACTTATCTAAATAAAAAACCCGTGAGTTCTTATCCCATTATGATATACCTGTACCCATAAAAAGGATGGACAATATCATCAATGAAAAACATATACATATTAAAATAGATGTATAAGGTTACGAATTCCACATACTCATCACAACAATTAATAATCATAAGGGAATAATGGTAATGGATTAATTACATCCCCTTCACCCTAATTTCCCCTCCACTACGTTACGGTGAAGATTAAGGGACGTTCACTATCGTTCACTCTCAGAGTCTGAAATAAATCCATTACCCTATTCCCCTGAAGAAGGTCATCTAAAGACTTATCTGAATACACCCGTAAGGGTATAATAATAACAATATGTACTATAATGTACCCGATAGGGTATAATGGACATATCAAAACATTATACCTTAAGAGAAAGAATACAATAGTATATAAACAATAACCCATAGGGTTATAATTAACAATACTTCTACCTCTTTCTATTACATAAGTAAGTCATCTAAAGACCTTCCCTTTTGAGGTCATTTTATGGGTGTTATTAAAAATATAGTCCTATGGACACGTTGAGGTTTAGTTATTTAGATTCATAAGACTTCGTCACAACCGCATATGGGTTTATACTATTCTTATTAGCTAGAATACGTGTATAGTAAATTAACTACCTTTATAGACCCCTAAACAAGGATTAATCCGTGATTACACGAGTGAAATCCCTGTTTTTCTTGTTTTAGAGTGTAAAACGAAAGTGGGAGAAAGTGGGAAAAGGGATTGTGCTGTGAGCCGAGTGTACATGACATTTTGACAAATCCTAATAAAAAGGGATAAAGATATCCACCATATATACCCTGACATACTGTCAGAGGGTATTTTATAATAAGTTATCAACAATTTTAATGTGGGATTAATTAAAGTTATGAACAGACAGTATGTCATGTGGATAAGTTTTACCTATATAATGGGAACGTGTCCATATTATTATAGAATGTGAACATGACCCTATTATATGTCCACATTATTTAAAAACAAATATCAGGGGTATTCACAATGTACTATGTAGTTGTTATATTTATGGGTATGGAAGAAATCAGGGAACTCATAGAGAAGAATTTCACCCTTAGGGTGGATGAAGATGTGAGTGGTATCAAAGTTATATTCACCTCAACGATGGGTGAGGGTGTAATATGGTTTGAAAGGGCAAAGAAAGGGTGGAGTACCAAACCTATATCTACCAACCAATATATCATAGTCAATGCTGAACTCAGTCATGTATTAACCTTTTTAAATCGATACTACCAACTTGACGAGAGTAACTACCATGAAATCAGGAGAATGTTTATTGATATGGGAATGGATAAGGTTGACGAATATACCAAAGGTGAACCTAAAGGGGTTTAAAGTTATTAACAAGGTCACCTATGGTTATACTATTAGGTGAGTTCATTCACTTTCTGTTTTAATTATATCTAATTACATATAATTCTTAGATATATGTCTCATTTATATGTGATAACATATAAACGTGGTTACTAATATCCCTATTTTAGGGGTGCTTCTTACCTTGATTCATACTTTACTGCTCATTACCACACACTTTACTGCTCAAATGACGTAGTAAATAGACAGTATATGAGCAGATTGGTTAGTATCAAATCAGGGTAAATTAAGGATTAGCTTCTCGATATAACCATTGGTCTACCCGTTCTTGGTTAAGCATGGTTGCCATTTTACGTAGGGATATCACCTTTTGAGATAAACTCATCTCATTATCTCTTCTGATATCTCGGAGCTCCTCTTCAAAACATCCTATGAGGTCGTTCAATTCATCCATTGCGCTATCCATTAGTAAAAGAGACTCATAGCTGCCTTAATACCTTCACTAGTAGCGAGTGACACCGAACGAACCTGAGTATGTACACTGGCACCATACTCTAATACGGCATTATCAAAGGCATCTTCTTTAGTGATACCATAACAGGTGTTCCATCCACCACCTTCGAAGTTAACCATAAACTCCTTAGAGCTTCTGAGATAATCCAAACGGTCCTTATACTCTTTAAGCATAGCTAAGATGACCTCATCATGTAGATGAACAGGGATAGGATTAGGGTCTTTAACATACTCTAATGCGTTGATACGCTCTGTGACCTTCTCGGTCTCTATTTTAATTTTCTCTTTTGTCATATAACAATATACGACATAACTTCTCAAATAAAAAATTATTTGGTGGTTATTATATTTGGTGGTTTAACTTATTCTTCGTATCTTTGATATGGTGCTCTGGCCCCTTAAGGGATTTTAATCTAAAGCATCAACATAAAGATACGACATAAAATCTATACTACCAAATAATAACACCCCTATTATTTTTTTACTATACCTCATATTAAGTTAAAACTTTTCTACTATAACATGCCATGGATAACTATTATTTCCGTATCTTTGTAGTGTTGGTGGTAGTACCGAAACGGGCTTAGGTAAGATGATTATCTGGAAGAGTATACTCCAACCTGCCTTAGTGTCAGGGAGGGGAGCAGGACTCAGAGCATCAACATAAAGATACGACATAAAATCTACACCACCAAATAATATAACCCTTACTTATGAACATGACATAATGTCTGTTGATAACTTTATGGCATGGGTTCTTAAGTGGGAGATAAAAAAGTTATTAACAATCCCCCCTGATGAGTGGAGGGTGACACCTTGTCATGTTGATAACTTCCCCCATACAGATTAGGTTATGGACCCCCTCTGACATGACACTCATAGGTGAGATATAAGGATACCCCTCCCTATATGACTATAGTTGGTTAACCCCCCTATATACCCCCCTTATAGGGTCCCCCCCTCCTGTATGGGTCCCGTATCCCCCCTCCCCATGGGGGGGTTTTGAGGTCCAAAAGGGGGTTCAATACTCTAAATAAAACATATACACTTTTTAATGTAAAAATATTTATAAAATTTTTTAGGAAAAATTGGACATCTTACCCCTACGTATTCAATAGTGTTAGTAAACTGAACAGTGAGGTATTAGAATTTATATTTCAAACGAAATCTAAAAGTATTTGAGGTATCCCAACCAACTCTATAAGTAAAGTCCTTATATGGGTAATCAATTGCTATAGCGGTATTTTTGTTTGAATTATACCAAAATTCTTTTTGTACCCATAATTTGAATTTAGGGAACTTATATATTAATCTTGGTTCTAATGTGGGTTCGTTCTCTTCTATCTTATAATGTAGAGGTACACTTAAATAAAGTTTAGAAGAATCTTTCCGAAAATTATGTCTATAAGTAAATCTATTTTCTAAATCATCTGTTCTATGTCTGAGTTCAATTCCTTTATAGGTAATTGCTATATATGACTTATCATTTGTTCTCATTTCATATCCTATCGATTGTGATAGTACAGATTGAGTAAATAACATTAATAGTACTATTAGTATATATTTCATAATAAGATAAAGTATTGAATAATTGTAAAATTTATTTCTTACCATACATACTATCCCATATTAGTTTTAATGTTACCTAACTGTTATCATTTAGTTATATAACCTCTTCTTATATTCTTAGGGGTCTAAATACCAAAACAAAATTTCTGGAAAATTTTAGGGATAGTTGAATATTTATAAAATATGGATGTAATAATCACAGATAGTCAGTTTAAAGATAATTGTTTAAGACAAAGTTGTATTAGTAAACTTAAATCATTATTGAACCGAAGTGAAACAAAACGTATCTTTCGTAAACCTATCGATAAGATGTTAGAGGTCGTTAGAAAAAACCTCAGTCCCGATTCTGAACAATTTAAAAAGGATGTCGATGTATTAAGAACTTATTTTAACTATTCCGATAAGAAGGTTGATAATCTTATGAATATTAAAATGGTATATGATGATAATAATGATTGGGTCCCGATAAATAAATTAAATACTAACTATAGTGATTTATCTATATTGGTTACGGACATTTTAATTGGTGAGGGTGAGTGTATCTGTAAAAGACTTTATGACCTTAAAGGTGGTGACAGTTCATTCTTAGTTAACTTATCGGATAAAATATTAAAGAACCATAAAAAATACTATGAAACATATTTGGAAGGTAACTTTAATGAATACACACAAAATAACAGAAAAAACACAAAAACGGGTACTGATAATGAATTATATGCCATAAGTGAAATGGAGAACTTAGGGTACGAATTAATTTACATGGCATCAGAAGGTAGTCCTATCGATACCAAACTTGGTATAGACGCGATTATGTCCAAAGATGGTAAGGTTTATAAAATCCAAGTAAAAACTGTGAGTAGTTTAAAAGGGGTTGAGGAAACGACTTGTGATAAAGTTAATCCTGAAATTCTAATCGGTAAGAAAAAAGGTGGTGTGCAGGTTTATATCCATAATGGAATAACTATCAGTGAAAATAATATTGATTATTTAATCTTAGTGGATAAAGGAGTAAAGAAGGGGGACCTATCAGGTAAGAGAATGGTAGTATTAAGAAAATACCAACCAATTACAGTAACTTTAAATCCTCTATTTTGTGTTGCTACCCCAATCTATAAATTCCCAGTTCCAAGAAAAACAGGATTCATAGACCACGAATCGATAGTATATAAAACGAGTAACCTTAACACTATTTAGGGGTTAATATATTTATTAATATAAACAGGTATACATGAAAAGAATTATAAGACTTACGGAATCAGATTTAGTTAAAATTGTTCATAGAGTTATAAATGAAGGAATTAAGATATCTAAAGATGAAAGAATAAAGTTAATAGATAATAAGAATTTTTTATTGGTTATTCCTTTAACGAACGACGCTTCTTGTAAATACGGAGCAACAACCAAGTGGTGTGTATCTACCAAAAATTCATCTACCTCCTTTAATAGTTATAAAGATAGATGTAATACCATAGGAATGGTAATGATAAAGGACCCAAAAATTCAACAAATTATTGGTAGTACAAAAATTGCACTTAACTCGTGGGGAAGATATGTAGAAATACACAATGACATAAATAGAGGTCTTCAACCCTCAGAATTGGATGTACTTTCAAATGAATACGGGTTTGTGGATGACTTAATGGAGGTTGTTAAGAGTTTTGTTGATTACCATCATAGCGTATGTGAAAACATAGAAAACGAAATATATGGTTCGTTTTTATTAAAGTCGTTTCCTTCACTTTATGGAGATAATCAACCTGAAGAAGAGGAAGTAGACATAAATTCCAAGTTCCAAGATAAATCTATTTAACACAGTACGTACAATAAAAAATAAATAAGAGACGTATTGGTGGTGGATTTATTTTTTTTTACAAACTAATGGTTTGTTTAATAACCTCCCCTTATATTCTTAGAGGTCTAAATACCAAAACAAAATTTCTGGAAAATTTTAGGGATAGTCGAATTTTATCATCAACTATACATCTTCTAGTTCTGATTTAACCTTGTTCCAATAATATGATGTTACCTCTTTATCCATTCCTCTTGGTCCACCGTTCCAACATCTTGATATTTCTTCTGATGTTTCCAATGTATAATACTCACAATATATCTTAAACATTTGAATTGATAATATTCTTTCCCATCTATCTTCGTATGAATAGAGCTCATCATCTTTTGCTCCCTGTTTTCTTAATATTCGGTTAACATCATCTACCATGGTCTTTCTTATTTGTAAACAACCAACTGCGTCTTCTCCTTTATTATATGCCGAATCATTATCCCTACTCTCCACTTGTATAATAGCGTCTAATAAATTTTCAACCTCATACTTGAAGTAATAAACCTCTTCTCTTCCCCATGGCCAATGGATTACTGTAGTATCTATAGACTCATAAGATATCGTATCTATTTCGCATGTGAGACTATCTATAAGAAATGATAATCTCTCCTCGGTCTCAATACTGTTCTGAATCTCTTTACTCAACGTAATGTTTAGAGTATCTACTGTATTTTCATACTTTAATATTGTCGATACGAAGATGGCACTAAACAGTATTAATGATATAATAAAAAATGTTTTTACTGAATCTTTCATATTTCTTTAACTTGCTCTTCCATTCTTTCGATTTGGATTTGCTTCTTCGCAAAGTAATTAAGAGAATCTAATGCCTTTTGCATTTTCTCAGTATTTCTATCGGCTACGTATGCATTTAGCTCTTTTACTAATTGCCCTGTCCAGTACTGTACCTTGTATCGGTAACATGCTTTGTATGTATTTACTTTTGTTTTCATATTATAATATAATACTATTTACCTGAAATAAAAAACTTTTACAGTCTTTTTATTGTTACCCTATTAATAATTGGATTATTAATCTATCCTTATTGACATAAGAAATTTTCTGAATCAAGATTCATTGATAGTGGTGACCTGTTAAATAAGTCACTCATCATCTTATTCAATACATCACAAGTTACTATTGTATCTTTATGTATATTAAAACGGTTTGGTATTTTGCTAACGTTGGTATAAGACCTAATATCTGTCCCCGCAAAATCAACTCTAAGAAATGGATGGTCATGTTCAGATTTATAAAGATGAAACCATATAGCGGAATCTTCTATTTGGGATTCAGTGACTTCGGGGAAATTAAACTGTATTTGTGAAATTAATTCACTTTGTAATCTATCAATTTCATTTTCTGCAAGGGTATCATTAACATATTTAAAATCTACACCATCATAATTATTTTTTAAATTAACATACCTTAATGCGCTATCAACACTTTCCTCTATGTTATGCATTAGATTTTCATACTTACTATCGTAGGTTGGTGAAAACTCAAGCATTCTATCTACATCTACATTAATAAAGATATTAAAAAGAAATACCTGTTGATTGTGATTGTGACGTAGTCCTGAGTAAGTTCTAATTTCGTACTCTATACCTAGTTTTTCAAATACAAGTGCGTCCAAAACTTTTCTGGCCATTTTACTTTTTTCTTCTGAGTCCTTCTTTAAAACCGAGTCCTTGAACTCTCCTTTGAATTTTCTATCCATATCTTATTATAGTTATTAATCTATCCGTGACACAGAAAACTTTCTGCCTCAAGACTCATTGATAGTGGTGACCTGTCAAACAGGTCACCCATTATATTATACAACTCATCACAAGTCACTAATTCAACGTAAACTCCCTTTTCGGGTTCCTCTTCAATATTCTCACCCTCAAGCTCTACTCTTATGTATGGTTGTTCACTTTCAGAATAATAAAAACTAAACCCCAATCCCGCGTCTATTATTTGTTGTTCAGTAATATCTGGAAAATTAAACTGTATTTGTGAAATTAATTTAATTTGTAATTTATGTAACTCATTTTCTGCAAGGGTATCATTAACATAATCAAAAATTACTCCACCAAAATAATTTTGTAAACTAACGTATCTTAATGCCTTTTCAATACGGTCTTCAATATCATACATTAGACTTTCATACTTACTATCGTAGGTTGGTGAGAACTTCATCATTTTATCTACATCTATATCAAGTCTGATATCAATATTAAAAGGTGTTTTAATATTATCATTATCTTTATTATTATAGACGTTACGGGGAGTGGTGAGTGTATAATCGATACCTAGTTTTTCAAATACAAGTGCATCCAAAACTTTTATGGCCATTTTACTTTTTTCTTCTGAGTCCTTCTTTATATTTTCTTGGGATGACATTAATTATATATTTCTAACTATAATATTATTTTTTTAATAATGTAGTTTGTTTAGTAATAAATATCCATAAAACTAAAAAATCCTCACACCCCCTATTGGGTTATGGTCCCATATATCAAAATAAAAATTCTGGAAAATTTTAGGGAAAACCGGATATTTATAAACATGGGAAATCACGATAAAGGGTATACTATGTTAACCCCAACAATAATACGTAAGTTCATTGATGGATTATATAGAGAAACCTACCCTGGATTTATAGAGGAATATAGGGTTGAGATAAGGAAAATGGATGATGATAGGAATTACCCTCAAGTCATTCTTCATGTTTTAATAGATAAGGATGTTTATTTATCTACAGGTGAGGATTTTCTTGCGGTTGAAGATATGGAGGATAAACTTCGTGGTATTATAAAGTACTTACCTTATCCCTCTGATTTAACGATTGTTCGATATTTCCCGCATCATTTAGAGGATGATACGGATTGGGAAACTAAATTTGGCAAACCTAAATAATATTTAACTATTGTATTTATAACTAAAATACGTTATACTATTAAAAAACTACTAATAAAAATATGAAAACTACTGACAGACCACAATGTGGATGTGGACAAACTACTGACCCTAATGGGTATTGTGACGGTTCCCACCTAAAATAAAATAAACTCTTACCTAATCGTAAGAGTTTTTTAGTTTTATGGATATTTATTATTAAATATAATTAATCATGAAAAAGACTATAAAAATAAAAGAATCGGATTTAAAGAATATGATTCATAAAGTTCTTAAAGAACAATCACTACCAGGACACATCAAAAAAGGCTCCAAAGAACATGCTGACTGGGTACGTTCACACCAACGTGATGGTTCAGACGAGTTATTAGAAAAACTATTAGTTGGAGCACAAAGATTAGCTAGATTTGTTGAAGACACTAGACGTAATGGTAGTGGAGACGACTTAAAAGATATACAAGAAGTTATAGATAACAATATATCACAGTATATTGAAACTACTTAAGGAATATACGAATAACCATTTACGGATATTTATTATTAAAATATAATTAATCATGAAAAAGACTATAAAAATAAAAGAATCGGATTTAGAAAATATAATTTATCAAGTTCTTAAAGAACAATCATCAGATAGAAACCCACTTTGTCCTGTACAGTGTAAGGTAAAGGTATTAGGTAAGGGTAATGTAGGTGTAGACATTAAGATGATACAAAGTGCCTTATCTAGATGTGGTTTTAATAAAGAGAATGAGGGTGGTGGTATGAATGTCGGTTGTGGTAAAGACCATACAAAGTGTGATGGTAAGTTCAACGTTGAAACTGAAAAGGCGGTTCGTGAATTCCAAAAGAAACGTGGAATAACAATAGATGGTCTTGTGGGTCCAAAAACTTTGGGACAATTAACGAGAGGTCCTGAATCATGTTTAAAACCATTTAAATGTGACTGTAAGAAAAAAACAGATAAGATAAGTGACCAAGAACAATCAGTTACAGATGGTGGTGGTAATAGTGGTAATGGTGGTAATAGTGGTAATGGTGGTAATAGTGGTAATGGTGGTAATAGTGGTAATGGTGGTAATAGTGGTAATAGTGGTAATAGTGTTAAAGTTGGTTGTAAGAAATCAATGGACTGTTTTAAGAAACATTCTGACGGTAATTTTATTTCAAATGCATGTGGATTAGCTAACTGTTTAGGGATATGTATACCTGACGGAATGTGTTTAAGAGATAAGACTGATAAATGTAAAGGTTGTCCTAAATATGTATGGATGGGGATGCAAACTGCTGTGTACGACGCTGAAAAAGAAAAACTTAGAAGTAGGTGTATTTCAAATAAATGTTCTATACCTACAAGAGACTCTAGACTTATGTTCCCCGGAAATCACATCTGATTGTGACCTAAATTCTGGGTATTAATTTAATTATAGGATATATTTATATTATGGAAGATAAGAGAGTAATTAAATTAACTGAATCTGATTTGGAGAATATAGTTAGAAGGGTTATCAATGAACAAGATAAAATTATGTTAGCGTATTTAGAAAACGCTAAGTATAGACTTAACAACGTCCTTAAGTATTTGGATATTGAATATATTAGTACCTCTAAGGGGAAGTTTGTCAAAATACATTATATCCCTGTAGGGTTACCTCAATCGAATAATCCTGAGTGGGTTTCAGTACGATATACTACTGATGAAGATTTAAGGAAGATTGGTGAAGAATTAAAACTTAGATTACTACCTAAACATGGTAAAACTCTACCCGTACATTATCACGTTTAGGTTTATATAAAGAATCCATCGATTAAGGGGTATATTATCTCTGTACTATGGTTTACTAGTACTTATATTTTATATAAATAAATAATATATTATGGATAACGAAAGTAAAGCAAAATTATACGACCGATTTATGTCGGAGTACCACAGTTTGGAGAATGAAATATCATTAATCAAAATGAACAAAATCGATTTAAACGAATCTGACACTAAGTCTGTCTCCCTTTTGGAAAGAAAGAAGGTTTATATCATGGGTGAGATTGAAAGATTGAGTGCTGGTTTAAATTAGGTATCTCGGGGTGTTTCCTATAAGGGACCCCCTTAACTTTTTTAAGGCCCTATAGGTCAAAATAAATTTTTGGAAATTTTTATGAAAACATAGTTGTTTATCGTATCTATTTTACTTATATTTGTCGTATAGATAAATTATGGTGTAATGAATAGAGTAAAATACTTCATAGAGAGTTTTAGTTGGATGAGAGTTTTCTTCTCTCCCTTTACTCCTCCTACCCCAAAGTTTTACATCGGTAAGGTTAATGTCGGTACCCCCTATTTTTTTCCTAGACGATGGGTTGTGAATAAGGAGAAACATGGATATAGAAAACCTGTAGATAAAATAATCGGTTTTGATTTTATTTCTTTGGGTTGGAAAACCAAGTTTGATAGTTATCGATTTGAATATGCTCCGGTATGGTCGTTCGTCTTCTTTAAATGGCAGATGTCGGTAACCTTTGTTGCCCCTGAGATGGACCATTATTGGGAATGTTGGTTATATTATTATTATCATACGGACAGAACTAAAACTACTAACGAAAGATTATGGCAATCAATGAAAGAATATCCTTGTACATGGACCACTCATACTAGTGGTAAAGAGGGAAGAACGATTTGTTATTGGGATGTGATTTTAAAAGACAAATATAAGTGATGACTAAAAGAGATTATATAAAAATAAATAATGGATTGATAGAGGGGAGAGTTATCTTAAATCAAAAACTAAAATGATTTGGAACTACAGAGTGATGAGACACACCTATAAAGGTAATGAATGGGTGGATGGATATGATACTCTCACTATAAACGAAGTATACTACGAAGAAGATAAACCTGAGACATGGTCAAGAAATTCAGTAAATTTATCAGGTGATAGTATAGAAGAACTAAGAGATATGTTACAAGATATGCTCAAGGCATTAGATAAAGATATTTTAGATTATGAAACAAAGATTATTAGATTATGAATGATTTTTACACAATAAACGGTTACAGTTTCAAATTTGATACTGATAATGAAATGTATGAATGTCGTGGAGACATATGTTACGATGATGAACATGACGAAACACCTGAACCAGGACTTTGGATAGCCGCTAATAAGCTTGCCGCTAGATTAGGCGAAGGATGGTACGCAGAACATAGTGAAAAGGGTTGGTGTGAAGTAGTAAAACAGAACTAAGATGAAAATAACACCTTACACGATAGTAAACTCATTCTCCATGATACCGATAATAACATTCCAATGGGGTGTCGGTGAATTTAGTCTTGACATGGGATGGGGTAGATGGTTTATATATTTAGAATTAGATAATCGGAGAGAAAAAAAACTCGACTTTCTAGTTAATCAAGCTCAAGAATTAAATCTCGGATGGGAGGATAAGGAAGATGAAAAATATACTAAACTAAAAGTAATTGAGGAGTTAGAAAACTATATTAATGATGTGTATGAAAATGGTAATCTATCCGATGACCAATTTGGGCGGTTATTAAAGATTCAAGAAAATAGAATTAAAGAATTAAGAAAAAATGGAGAGTAAATATGATTAGAGTAGCAATAATAATAGTATGTATGATAGTAGCAGCCGCATTCTTTACTGTATATGAGAAGTAGTAATGATTAATTCAGGTAGAGAGTGGGACTGGATGGTTGTGATGGCAACTGAAGATGAAGGGTCAGAGACAATAGTACACCTATCAAACCGAACATTTAATGTAGTATAGTGACTAACTATAAAATAAAATATTTGATATCATTAGGTTTATATCAATAACTTTGTTATCTTTGTCATATGAAAGCAATATTAGAATTTAATTTAGATAATCATGAAGATAAAATGTATCATAAAAGATGTGTTAAATCTTTAGATATGGCCTCGTTCATATGGGAGCTACATCATAACTTTTGTAGAAAGTGGAAACATGATGATTCAGAGTTCAATTTAGAGACCTATAAGGCCGCGATAAATGATTTGTTGGATGAGTATAGTATTGATATAGATGATTTGATAGATTAATAGATTATGAAGATAAATATATATTCAATATTGGGTCAGGTGTACATAACCCCTTTTATTAAGGTTACTTATGATAGATACCTCAATGGAAATAGGGAGTTAATCTTTGGTTGGTTAAAGTGGGGATTATGTATTAATTTTAAATAAGAGATAATAAAGATGTTAAAGGAATTATTAAAGAGTCGGGTAGCTCATTATGTCGGTTTTAGTTTATGGTATGTTATTTTTTATAAGTTACTTGGATTTGAACTAACAACTATATTATGTTTAGCTACTATAATTGGTGAGCAGTCGTTTTTACAAAAAAATAAGATATAAGTGGATAAAAGTTTTTTATTTCGTACTTTATTGATTATATTTATACTATAACAAACAAAAACAAATAGCGGGGTGGTAGCAGTGGTAGCTCGTCAGGCTCATAACCTGAAGGTCGGAGGTTCGAATCCTTCCCCCGCTACTAATACAAATTAATAAAAAGGTTAAACCTATGACCTTGTGAGATATCACTAAATAAAGATAGAATATAAATTGTATGACCTCAGTGCCTATGTCTGCACCCGACAGGATAATTCAATGGTAACGTTGCAGAAACCAAAAGAGCTGAGAGTACATATTAAATCTATCAAGTGTACCACCTGTATTGTAATATGGTGGAATTCAGTTAAGAATCTGGTAAGAGGTAAAACATACCCTCCAACCTTAGGTGTTTACAGCTTGACCATTTATATTATATTATAGATGGTGCTAATAGTTAAAAAGTGAAGTGAGTACTTTGACATATAAATAAAAAATAAAAATCATGGAAATAACATCATTTATTTTAGGTGTATGTGCAGTCATTGTATTAATGATGGTTGTGGGTACGTTTATGAGTCACATGTCAATTAAAGTCTTGAGAAAAGACATAAACTATCTTCAGAAAGATATTGAAAATTTTCAATCTGAATTAAGAGAAGTGGAACAAAACATATATACTTCTGTAAATAAAATAGAACAGAATAGTGTAACAGAAAACGAGAATCTCTATCGTCATATTGATAGTAGGGTGGATAAGGTTGTTGATAATCTATCTCGTGAAATTGAGAGCATCAACACAGAGTCAAGTAAATTAAAAATACCAATATCTGTAATTAACGGATAATAAATAAACCGTCAAGGTACTCACTTTTATTTATAATCCAAAAAGGTTAAGTAATATAGAAACAATTTTAAAAAACTTAAAGAACTAACTATACCCAAATAATGAAGAATTTGCTGAGGTAATAAGAAGAATGGTATTGGAAGAAGAAGAAACTGTAAATAAAAATACTAAACATGACTAAACTAAACGAAGAGATTGTACATCGAATGAAAATGATTATCGAGGACGCTCAAAAAATAATTATTCATCTTAATGAGGGTAAATCATTAGAAGACCAAGCTCGAGATGCCGATGATGGTTATACTTATTTTAGTAATATATTAATTGCTGCGGATTTAAACGATTTAGAATCTTTATCGTGGGGGAAACGTAATCATCTTAATAATTCTTTAACTAAACCCGAAAAGCCTATGAAAGAACTATGTGTTAGTTGTGAAATTGAGACACCATACGATAAAACTGAAAATATAAATAATCGACATAACTATATTAGAGGTGTTGGTCAATTATGTTATATGTGTCATGAACATAGTGTTCATGATTAACTTGATAAAAAAGAAAATGAGTAAATCAAAATTAGAATATATTTGGTTAGATGGGTATAAGCCCACCCAAAATATGAGAAGTAAAACTAAAGTGGTAGAAGACTTTAGTGGGAAGTTAGAAGATTGTCCTATGTGGTCTTTTGACGGTTCATCAACAAAACAAGCACTCGGAGATTCATCCGACTGTTTATTAAAACCTATCGCTATCTATCCTGACCCAACAAGAGTAAATGGTTATTTAGTGATGACTGAAGTTTTAAATGCTGATAGTACTCCTCATGAATCAAATGCAAGGGCAACTATAGATGACGATGATAATGATTTTTGGTTTGGATTCGAACAAGAATATTTCATTATGGATAATAATACCCAACGACCTCTCGGATTTCCTATGGGAGGATATCCAGGACCTCAAGGATTATACTATTGTTCTGTAGGTGGTAAGAGTACTCATGGACGTGATTTTGTTGAAGAACATGCAAATCTTTGTATTGATGCTGGGCTAAACTTTGAAGGTATTAATCAAGAAGTTGCTAGTGGTCAATGGGAGTATCAATTATTCGCTAAAGGGGCAAAAAAGGCCGGAGATGAATTATGGTTATCCAGATATCTTTTAGATAGGTTAACAGAACAATACGGTTATTATATTGAATACCATCCTAAACCAATTAAAGGTGATTGGAATGGAAGTGGGATGCATGCAAATTTCTCTAATACAATACTAAGAAACTGTGGCTCTCAAAAAATATATGAAGAAATTTGTGAAGCGTTCAGACCTGTAGTGAAAGAACATATTGAAGTTTATGGTCAGTATAATAATCAAAGATTAACAGGGTTACATGAAACTGCCTCTATAAATGATTTTACTTTTGGAGTGTCTGATAGAGGAGCTTCTATTAGAATTCCAATATCAACTGTCGAAAACGGATGGAAGGGATGGTTGGAAGATAGAAGACCAGCCTCTAATGGGAATCCTTATAAAATTGCGTCAAGAATCATAAAGACAGTTAAGTCTGTAAAAAAATCTAATATTTATAATATTAATAGAACAAAAATTAACTACGGTGTGGAACACCATTAAGTAACAAAATGAAAATAAGATTTATTATAATTACATTTATAAGTTTAATTGCGTGTAACAGTGACGAAAAATCATTAGGACCTGCGCATAATTACGAAGTACCGGATAACCACGTCATAACTGAAATGGACGGGGATAGAGAGATAAATTGGTATTCAGAGGATGAAGGTCAGGTTAATCCTGACTAATAAGATATTAAATAATTTTAAAACAAAATAATAATGAATAATCACGACCTCCAACGTATGAACAACCACGACTACCACTCTAAGACCAAGTGGAGAATAAGTCTAACCATCCGACAAGAAAAATACATTGCTTGTGCGGTTTGGATTATAGGTATATCGGCCATAATCACAACATTAATAATCTTAATAAAATAAGTAAATTTATACTCCTATATATAACGAATAAAATGACTAAACTAAAAAACAATTAAAATGAAAAAAATATTATTAACTCTAACTGTGATAAGCCTAATTGCTTGTAATTCTACTGACGAATGTTGTATAATTGATATAAAACAAGAAGGTAAGTCAGACCTACCTTTTAATTTAGATTCAATTACAAATGTAAACCAATTACTAGACTCATTAAACGAAGTCCCATCGACTAATTTCTAAATAAATATGACTAAATTAGAAGAACTTAGAGAATCAGTTGAAGATACATTACGTACCTCATCTGCGGCATATGATGTTTGGCTTGAGGCTTCTTTTGAAAACTTAGAAATTGATACTTATACAGAGTTAGCCGCATATCATGCATCTAAAAGGTTACATGATATTGCATACGCAGCATATAGAAAAGAATTAAACAAATAGAATAGATTAAACAAATAACAAAACTGGCATATTTATAGTATACTAAAACAAAGACAAAAAAATACTTATGAAAAATTTATTCAATAATATGAGCCAAGAGGAAAAAAATGCTATTCGTGAACAACATACAGGTGGGAAAAAAATAGCAATTGAGAATTTCTCTAATATGGTTAATAAAAAATTAGGTACTGTTAATTTATTTGAACAGTCAAACAAAGACTGTACACTGAATTTTAAATCAGAAATACTTCAGGACTGGATTAAAGGAATCTTAGAAAAAGGTTTTGAATTGATGAAAGGTAGTGAGAGAAGTACAACATTAGTTGAAGTTAAAACTATGATTCAACTTATTCAGTGTGAATTATGTATTACGTCTGATGGGCTTTATGGTCCTAATACTGTAAAGGCGGTTAGAGATTTCCAAAAGAAGCATGGACTTACTATTGATGGTATTGTTGGTGATGAGACCTTAGGTAAATTAATTACTCAATACGGTAAAAATTGTGGTCAAAAATCTACTGATGACAGTATGACTGATGGAAATGGTGTAGGAAGTGGTGAAGGAAGTGGTGAAGGAAGTGGTGAAGGAAGTGGTGAAGGTGATGATGAAAACACAGGAACCGACAAATATGGTGATGATATATGTAATGAGGGTGAAAACTGTATGTGGAACAGTTGTTTGGATGATATAGGTCCGACACAAGAGAGGTCTAAATTTGGTGTGGATGTTAGACTATTGATGGGTAATGAGATAGAGTTTTATGAAAAGGGTATATTCGTTGTTGTCATTAATAAGAAAATGATTAAAGGACTATGGAAATGTATGGAACGTTCACTATTAATTAAATACCCAGGAAGTGACATGTGGTTACCAATAGGAAAATAACTCTAACTAATCAGATAATAGTTTTACAGAAGGAAGACAAACTATCGTGACAAAACAGATACAAA
>Ga0114994_10001088_pt1 | contig 19261 bp, 7 predicted proteins | sample ArcticOcean_MG_C_9_FD_87043 | JGI IMG/M metagenome (GOLD analysis project Ga0114994, IMG submission 87043) | Marine microbial communities from western Arctic Ocean - ArcticOcean_MG_CB2_152 | ecosystem: Environmental > Aquatic > Marine > Oceanic | place: Arctic Ocean: Canada Basin | collected...
TATATACCCAGCTATAAAAACTAGCAATCCAAAACAAATAACACAAGACAACAACCTTGACTACACTTTTGATAGTGATGGTAATTTAGTTGATCCTTTAGTGTCTGACACATGGTCACAATTTCAAAACACAGCAAGCGCAAACAACTCTAATTCCGCTGATGGAGATCTTGAGAATGTATACGTAGAAGGTAGAAGATATGGTTTAACACCAGAAAACGCACAGAGTAACGGGGTGTTTTATATAGATCCAAGGTTTGGTCGCATACACTTTAGCTCAGATTTGTCAGGTAAAACAATTACTTTAAAATACATCAGTGATGGGTTAGGTACTGACGCGGAGATGATTGTACATAAATTTGCTGAAGAAGCAATGTACAAATCAATAGCTCACGCTATACTTTCAACAAGATCAAACGTTCAAGAGTATGTAGTGCAAAGATATAAAAAAGAAAAGAAAGCTGCAATAAGAACTGCTAAATTAAGACTATCAAATTTAAAAGTAGAAGAGTTAACTCAGATAATGAGAAACAAATCTAAACAAATAAAACACTAAGAATGGCAGAAATTAAACATCACTTTCGTGCTGGGAAAATTAACAAAGACCTAGACGAGAGATTAATACCTAATGGTGAATACAGAGATGCTTTGAATCTAGAGGTAGCTTCGTCACAAGGAGATGATGTTGGTACTTTGCAGTCCGTAGCTGGTAACGTTGGTTTATCTACGCTGGGTATTGCTGGTGCTGAATGTATTGGTTCCTATGCTGATAGAACTAATGATAAAATCTACTGGTTTGTCACTGGTACTCTCGTGGATGCTATAGTAGAATATGATCCTAGAAAAAACTTATACGAACCAATAATTGTTGACGCTCCAGCTACTGAAGCTGACGCGGTATTGAGGTTCAGTAAATACTGGTACGTCTGTGGTATAAATATAATTGATGGTTTGTTGTTTTGGACAGATGGTTTTACAGAGCCTAAGATGATAAATATAGCTAAATTCAAAGCTGGATCTACAAATTACTCTACAACAACAACTCTATATAATTTAAATGGTACATCAGGGAACTTTCAGTTAAAAGATGTTACTGTAATAAAGACAAACCCTGGATTACCACCAACAATAACAATGTCTAACACTAAGAGATCTGGTGTTATTCAAAGCACATTTACTTCTACTAGTGCTTTTGCATATTCTGGCTCAGGGTCAAATCCCTATACACAGCACAGCTTTACATTTACAGACGCTTTAAATCAAATAATTCCTTTACCAACAACTATAGCACCTTTTAATATAACTATACTAGGTAGCCAAATTATGGATTGGCAAGTTGGTGATCAACTTAAAGCTAGTGTAAGTGGTAGTGGTGGTAGTGGTTTAAGTAGTAATGAAATAAGATTTAGAATACAACAAGTGTTCTCTACATCAAACATGGTGTTTAAAGTCACAATAGATTCTATATCAGAAGAAATTGAGCAAGGGCAACAAGTTTGGGATATAGAACTCGTTCAAGATAAACCAATGTTTGAATTCAAGTTCCCTAGATTTGCTTACAGGTGGAAACTGAAAGACGGTCAATATTCTGCTATAGGTCCTTGGACTGAAGTAGCTTTCTTACCTGACGGTTTTGATTATCAAGCTAAAAAGGGTTACAACCTTGGTATGACAAACAATATTAGATCTTTAAAGATAACAAACTTTGTTACGGCTGACATGCCTAAGGATTGTGTAGAGGTTGATATTTTATATAAAGAAAGTAACAACAATAATATATACACAGTAAAAAGCATATCAACAGAGTATGGAGATGTTGATCCAGAATATACTGCTAACGAGTTAGAGATAACATCGGAAATAATACATGCATCAATACCAGCTAACCAGTCTTTAAGACCGTGGGATAATGTACCGCTATTCGCTAGAGCTCAGGAGATAACTGGTAATCGATTAGTTTATGGTAACTACCAAACAGGTTACCCTATGAGAGACGCAAATGGAGGTTTAGTTAGCCCTAAATTTGAAGTGTCAATAGGTCAAGACAACAACAATGCCACTGAAGTTAGACTACCTGGTAAATCAATAAAAACTTTAAGAACATACCAAGTAGGTATTGTTTACAGAGATGATCTTGGTAGAGAAACACCCGTGTTTACTGACGCTGTTACTGGATCTATCATACTAGATAAATCAAGCTCTGATCTATATAATAAGATAAAAATAAAAGTAACAACTCCACCTCCTGCTTTCGCTAACTCATATAAGTATTTTATAAAAGAAACCTCTAACGAGTATTACAACGTTGCAATGGACAGACACTACGCGGCTGAAGATGGTAATGCTTGGATATCGTTTCCTTCGTCAGAAAGAAATAAGGTTCATGAGGACAGGTTTTTAATACTTAAAAAAGAACATGACTCTGACAATGCTGTTAAGGAGGAAGCTAGATACAAGGTGTTAGCTATAGATAATGAAGCTCCAGATTTCTTGAGAATACAAAGTGTAAGTCAAGGAACTTTACAGTCTAACGATAACAACGATTTGTTCTTAACATCTGGTTATCCATCTTCAAATACAGGTCATTTTAGTATAGCTGCTGACGAATGGGAGTCGGTTTACGGAACTGCTGATCCAAACGTTAACAACAATAATACACAACAACTATCTTTACACGCAAGACAAGATCTTCAAGTTAGAATATTTAGTGGAACAAGATCTACAGATATATACGACGTAGCTAATATTCAATTCCTTGGTTCAGATACCGCGGGTACGTATGCTGACGGAACTAGTGCTGGTAATGACGCTTCATATAGAGTTCAAATTGAAAGTATATTCAAAGAAGAAGACTGTGATTGGTTAGGTAGCGTAACAGATGGTACATCTCTAAATAGCTTGTCTATAGAGTTTTTTCAAAAACAAACAAAGAAGAAACCAGAATTTCAAGGAAGATTTTTTGCTAAGTTAAATAAAGATTCGGTTCTTGAATCAGCTATATTATCAAAAGCAAACTCTGAAAATTATAAAATACTACAAAGCTTTGAAGTTTGGCAGCAAGAAACAAACTCTACAAGCATGGGTTACTGGAGAAACACTGTGAAAGGTAACTCTCCTTATAACCAAAAAGGATCTGGTTGGTATATAGATAGAACCAAACTAGATATAAATAGAAACGCTGGAGGAACAGGTACTGATAGAGGTGGTGGTCATATAAAAGGATTTGGATTTAGAGCTGGACAACAAAGAATTGAAATAGCTTACCATTATTGGGGAGATAAAGATCGTAATTCATGGGAAGGTTTCTGGCAAAGCTTTGAAACATCTCACTTTCCACAATACGCAAATATAGTAAAAGCTTTTCAAACACCAGGTTCACTGATTAGATTGACTGATGATCCAAACCAAGAAGTGTATTCCGTAACTAAGTGGGTTAGAAACCATGGTATTGCTTTTGATAGAAGCGGTGTTGCGGCAGGTAAATGGGGTAGTATGAGGGTTATTAGATGGACTTTGGATCTTGATAAAGCTGTCGGATGGGCTCCTGAAGATGAGACTGCTACTATTAATGGTACTAACTTTTCTTCATTTGGAGGCTCTAGCACTAAACATGTTAGAACACCTATAGAAATACTTGAGCAGTTTTCTGACGAAGAGACAGACGCTAAGAGAAGTAAAAACCCAGCTATATTTGAAACAGAACCTTTAGAAGATGTTGGCCTTGATCTTTACCACGAAGCTAGTGGTGCTTATCTAACCGCATCTAACCACGGTAATGAACAAGAGCTTGATTGGTTTAATTGCTATAGCTTTGCTAATGGTATTGAGTCTAACAGAATAAGAGATGATTTTAATGCTGTCACGATAGATAAAGGGCCTAAAGTTTCAACAACCCTAGCACAACCTTACGATAGAGAAAAAAAGACCAGTGGATTAATATTCTCAGGTTTGTACAACTCAAACTCAAGTGTGAATCAACTTAATCAGTTTATAATGGCTGAAGCTATAACTAAAGACGTAGATCCTAGTTATGGTAAAATACAAAAGCTCCACGCTAGAGATTCAAACTTAATAGTTCTATGTCAAGACAAGTGTCTAAGAATACTTTGTGATAAAGATGCTTTATTTAACGCTGATGGTAGTGCTAATTTAGTTGCTGCTAATAGATTCCTTGGCCAAACGATGCCTTACGTAGGTGAGTATGGAATATCAATGAATCCAGAATCATTCGCTTCTTATGGTTACCAAGCTTACTTTACTGACAAAGCTAGAGGTGCTGTAATTAGATTATCTAAAGATGGCATCACGGCTATATCAGATCATGGTACAAGTGATTATTTTTCTGACAAACTAAACACGCAAGACCTTGATAAGATAATAGGTAGTTATAATGAGAACAGAAAACTGTACAACCTTACTATAAATAATTCTTCTATGGGGTTTGATCCACATAATGATTATGGTAGTACAACAATATCTTTTAGTGAAAAAGTAAAAGGTTGGACTTCAAGAAAGTCGTTTATACCAGAATCTGGGCTTAGTTTAAACAACACGTATTACACTTTCACTGGAGGAGATTTATATCGACATGGTAACGTTAACGGACAATACGCTACTTTCTACGGAGTTTTTAAAGAACCTATGATTAAATTCATATTCAACGATCACCCTAGTATTGTTAAGCGTTTTAGAACATTAAACTATGAGGGTTCACAAGCATACTGGAAGGCAACTTTAAACGATGGGGAATACTATAATAACACTAGTGTTCCAGGTTGGTATAATATAGGTATAACCACAGATCTACAAGACGGTGTGGTAACTGAATTTAAAAAGAAAGAAGGTAAGTGGTTTAACTTTATAGAAGGTTTATCTACTAATGTCAAGAACATTGATACTAGTGAATTTGCAGTTCAAGGTATAGGGCAAGGTGTTGTATCAAACGATACTGGTGGATTTACAGAATTTACATTAACGATTACAGAAAACGCAGACTAACTATGGCATTAATAAATTGTTCAATATCGACAGAGTCAGTAACCGCTACCGCAGGCACAACAGATCTAGATACTCAAACTTTAGTTATCACACCTGACTTAGGTTATGTTGTTTCAGCTGCTGCTTTCACGAATAACACTAGTGGAGATGGGCGAGTTAATAGTATAACTCTAGCTGATAGCACTATTGCCAATGCTGTTGGTAATGTTGTTAACGTTGTTGTTGACTTAACTGACAGTTTTGCTATGCCTTCAGCGAACTCAAACATAACAATAGATATTGATGGTAGAGCTATATTTCCTGATACAAAACCGCAGGGTGTAAATGGTACGTGGGATGCGGTTGTAGGTTCTGGTGTTACACCTGTAACATCAAGTGGTAACGCATATAGCGGTAGTGGTTCTAGCGGAGCAGTTATATCTTTGTTTACTCAAACCTTTACGTGTGCATCTGGCAAATTTTTCACCACTCCACCTTCTGTTGTTATCACAACTGGCAATGCTAGTGACTACAATATACACCCTACAAATGGTTATACCGGTGTAAACGGACAAACTTACCATACTAGTATAACATACACAGTGTCGTATACTATGCCATCATTCTCGGTGTCAGGTGATAATATTGATTTCTCTATTCCAGCTGCAGAAACTATACCTGTACAGCTAGACGAAATAGTTTCATATAGTATATCCACAACTCCTATAGCTGTTTATGGAGAAGGCAGAGTATTAAGAGTTCACGGAACTGTTGGTGCTACTTTCTCATGCGCTATAACAAACGAAGATACATATTATTACAATTTTACTACAGATCTTTTTCAATCTGGAACATCAAACTCTAGCCAAACAATTGGCCCTGATGGCTTCGCTATAATACTAATAACTTTCCCGGCTGTAACAGATGATGACACCTATACTATAACTTTTACAGCAACTGGATCTTCTAGTTTAAACCTAACTCAAACACACCCAATAGTAATACAGCAACTTTCTCAAAAAACAATATCATGGTCTACAGCTACAGCTAGTGGAAGATCATATACAGCTCTACCGACTTTTAGCTTGTCTAACCCTGTTGGTGAGATTATTTCAAGTAGAGAATACCAGTCCGTTTCTTTAACTATTACTGATGATGTTGGTTTCAAACTACTAAACGCTCCACTTCCACCAGACACGGGTCTTTTTACAAACACAAACATTGGTGATAACTTCACTACTAACTCTGATGTTGTTATAGATAAAATAACTACTGTCCCTGCTTATTCATATGGCATGAGTCCTGTCACTAGTTTGGTAGTTACTATAGCTAACTCAGTTTATTGGCAAGGAACAACAAGTAGTAACATACAGTTAAACTTAGATAACTTTATAAATATACCACCTGTAGCCAACGCACTTAGCACACAGCAGGTAGCAAACAACACCGCTACTACAATGCAGTTAGTTGGAACTGATTCTCAAGGACATGCTTTAACATACTCTATAGTAAGTCAAGGATCTAAAGGATCTACAACTGTAGTTGGTAGTACTGGAGTAGCTACTTACACACCAACTAATTCAGGATCTGTTGGTGGGGATTCATTTACCTTTAAAGTAAACGATGGTACAGAAGACAGTAATACCGCAACAGCATTAGTCAATATAGCATCTGGAACAACTCCTCCGTTATTCAACTCAACTTGGGCTTGGAATGACTCTGAACAAAACAACACGTATGCTTTAATAAGTACAAATGCTTTCAAAGGAACACCAGCTTATACAAATAGCGTTGCCGCTGGAAGCTCAGCTTTCAAAGCTATATTTACTTCTTGGGCTCTAGACACCGTGCACACTGGTTTACCTAGTTACATAGATAACATTGGGGATTTTACAATCAACTATAGGTTTAAATACGGTGCAACCGTTTTAGATTCTGGAGATGTTGGTATAAATTCAGGCACATCAAGTGTTGGTAGTGGTCCAACAGCTGACCTGTATGGTATGGAAGTTGGAGTTTCAATACCAAGTAGTCACAACAGTGGAAACGGGTTAATGGCTAGTTCTACTTACATTTTTGAATGGAGAGTAAGATATGATGATATATCACAATAAAAATAACACATGGCACAAATAACAATAACTTTTACAGAACCAATAAACATATCTGCTCAAATAGGAGATATAGCTTACTACACGGGACAAACTTCACTTGGTGGGTTTTCACATGATACAGGTTTGGTGACTATGGGGTCAATAATCTCTATAGCCGGGGATAGACTATCCTTGGTTTGTAATATAAGTAATGGAACGAGTAGACCCACTAGCAATAGTTTTATTTGTTTCGCTAAGGATACTAGGGTTAATCTATCTGGTTTAACCGGTTATTTTGCTGAGGTAGAATTTAGAACGACAGCTCAATTAACACAGTCAGAGCTGTTTATGGTAAGCAGTGAGATCAGTGAAAGTAGTAAATAACACTAAAAAAGTGTAACTATATATCTATAATTAACTTATATGATATGCCTAAGAATGAGATCAGCGTTAGAAGTAAAATACTAGAGCTAGAAACAATACTATTAAATGATGTTGACAATGAGAACGTTATTCAAAACGGCGGCGAGATAGTAAGGTCAGATAAGTTTCCACTAAAGCATTCATTTGCTGATGGTATATACGTAAGGCAAATGGAAATGAGGAAAGATTCTATAGTGGTTGGAGCTATCCATAACCACTTGCATATTTGGTTTCTTTTAACTGGAAACATAACAGTAGCAACGGAAGATTCCACAGAAGAATACTTAGCACCTTGCTACGTTGTTTGTACACCAGGTGTTAAAAGAGTTATATATGCAAATGAAGAAAGTATATTTGTAAATATACATAAAAATCCAACAAACACACAAGACTTAGATGAGTTAGAGGCTGAGATAGTTTCTAGAGATTATAAAGAATATGAACAATATATTAATAAAAACAAATAAACTATGGCATTTGTAACAGCGGCAGCTATTGGTGGTGGAGTAAAGGCAGTAACTGGCATTGCTTCTGGTCTTATAGGCGCTAAAGGTAGAAAGAGAGAGCAGCGAAATGCGCAGAATGATTTCAATAGAAATAAAACAGCGTATGAAAACTTAGATACATCGAACGTGTATAGCAACATGGAAAACACGATGGAGGATCTTACTGTTAATACACAGCAGGCGGACATGGCTAATCAACAAAACAACCAAAACCTTTCTAATATAATGGGTAGCATGGGTGCTGCGGCTGGTGGGTCTGGCGTTGCTGGATTAGCTCAAGCTATGGCACAACAACAATCAGCAAACAACCAACAAGCATCAGCTTCAATTGGTCAGCAAGAATCTCAAAACCAAATGAAAGAAGCTAACATGGGAGCTCAGTTACAAAACCTTGAAGCAAGAGGTGAAACACAGTCACGTGCTGCTGAAAAAGATAAAGTTGAGACCATGTATGGTCAATCACAAAATAGAGTTAAAGATGCTAATGCAGCTATTGATCAACAAAACGCAGCTATAATGGGTGGTGTAGGAGAGCTTGGTGGTATTGGCATGAATCATTTAGGAGCACTTGGAAAGTTCGGATAATAAATAATAACTATGGCATACACAGGAAACGAAAGATACGCAAACGAAAATAGAAGAACTCAGCAGAAAGCTGATAACAACATGCGTCAAGTCAACAGCGAAGTCAATAGTAGACAAGCTAGAAAAAGAGCTCAAGACAGAGCTAACAAAACTAAGATGGAAGGGTTTATAAACTCTATGCCTGAGGGTTTTGATGCTGAGCAATTGTCTGATAAATATAAGCCAGGTTTAGAAAAGTTTTTAAAAGCAGGTAAAGATAAGTATGCTAACGCAGCTATGGAAATTAGTGATTATGAACCTGGAACTGAAGAGTATCAATTCTATAAAGATCAAATGAGTGCTGTAACAAACTCTTTTAAATCTGCTAAAACTCAAGTGGATTTATTTGGAACAAACAAAAAAGACCTAGGTGTTGATTTGTCTAATGGTACTTACTCTAAAGGTAATGACATTGGGGAAATGAGTTTACTTACAGACGTATACACTGATCAATATGATATGGTGTTTAATGAAAACGGTACTATTGGCTTTGACGACGGTAGTGGAAATATAACAAGCTTTAATGAACTACCTGATTACTTTAATAAAGACTTTAAAACTGGTGATGCTATTCAAAAGATGGCTGAAGGTATATACAAATCAGGACAGCCTTTCAACCCAGCTACTAAGCTAATGCATAGAAACAAACTACAGTCAATGATTGAGCAAGGTGGTATAGAAACTCTATACTCACTAGCTAACGATGACTTCTTTAACAGCGGAGGCTTAGGTATATCAGATGAAATACTAAAAGATCCTAACAGAAGAGATGAGGTTGAAGCTATGGTTATAGATCAATTCTTAGGTGTATTAGAGTCTCAAGCAAATTCTGGATCTGTATACAACAAAAAGAAAGATACTAAAAAAACTAAACCAGGTGAAGAACCAGATGTAGAGTTTTTCACGTCAGAGCAAAACGACTATCTAGACAACATCTTACCAAGTTTACCTATGGAAACATCTAACGACGTTGTCGATGCTTGGTCTAATTCAGGTGTTTTAGGTACTAAATTTAAAATGCTTGGAGATGGCGCTGGAGGATATGTTATACAAGCGATACACGGTAGAAGAAGAGACTGGAACGTTGGTACTTTACCAAAAACAGATCACCAAGCTTTTTTAAATACGCTTAAAAGAAACGGAATAAAATAAAATACAACACATGCCATATATAACTAAGAACGGTATTACTATAGATAGTGAAGAGGAATTATTGTCAAGAGCTTCTAACTTAGGTTTAAGTGTTGAGCAGTTTAAGGCTGACTACATTGCTCCTGGTAATGATGAGGTTGAAGATGAAAAAGAAGAAGAGTTAACTCAAGTAACAAAAAAAGAGGAGCCTGGTTTTTGGGATGTCGCTAAAGCAGTTGTTGGTATGAAAATGAAAAACCCAATGATGGGTGCAACGTTGCCGTCACCTACGGGTCCATTACCACCATCAGAAGAAACTATAAAAAGCTACAAGGCTAGAGAGGAAAAAAGAAAAAGCAATCCAAAGTGGATAAGTGCTAATGCAACTACAGAAGAAGCTATGACAACTTGGTTGTCTGACGAAACTAATGTTAAAAACGCTATTGGTGAGACAGATATAAACTGGGAACATTTAAGTAAGAAATCAGAAGGTAATAAAGATCTTTACTCTAACCTAGCTAAAGCTGCTAAAGCTCAATTTAAAATAGAAGGAAGCCCTTTAGAAGATAAAGACATCGATCTAATGATTAGAGGAGTGGTTCAGGGTAAAGCTAATATTCAAGTATCTAAGAGAGTAAAGGAAGAAGAAGATAAATACAATGAAATTATAATAGAAAATAACTTAACAGATGAAGCTGTTGAGGCGAATCAACTTAACTCTACCGTTAAGTCATTAAATCCAGGTTTACAAAACCTAGCGAAAGCACAAACTACACTTAGAGATCTACGTAAAAAAGGTGTAAAAACTCCAGAAGAAAAAACAGCTATATTAGAACAAGAAAAAATCGTTCAAGGGTTACTATACTCACACGGTGGTTTCTTTGGAGAGTTGGCTCAAGACTTAGGTTATGGCGAGACAAACAACCAGCTTATGTCTTGGGATGGAGCTGTCATAGGTACTAAAATAAAAAATGATGATGACGTTAACAATGGTTTTGAAATAAGTAGAGAAGAAATTGATGGTATAAAAAAGAGAATACAAAGTGGTGAGCTAACAGAACCTACTTACGCTGATCACATAGAAAATATTTTTAACAAAAACAGTAGAGATTTATTTTATCACCAAGAAGTAGGTAAAGAAAGTCACGGTATAACTGTAAACGACGCTTCGGCTTGGGTATTACTACATAACCTAGGTTACTCTCCAACAGGTAAAAACGATCTAGGATTTGAATATGACTTACCTCAAAACGTACTAGGCCAATACTACAGTACTATCGTAGAAGGAAACACCGGCGGTAGTGATTTAATAGCTGGTGCCAAGTTAAACAACCTACAGCAAGGTGAGTACAAAAGATCCTTTGAAGAGTTTGGTAAAGATCTAGGAATGAGCTCGCAAGAGATATACGCATTGATGGGTTCAGGCGGTGGATCAGGTAGCTCTGTTGGTAGAGATAGTAAATTTAAATCTAAAAATGGTTACTTTAGTTTAACAGATAAAAATAAGCAATACGACGACCCCAACAGTCTTTGGGATATGGTTCCTTTCTCGGGGACATCTACAACAGAAGCTGAGTTTGGTCAAAACGATAGTAGCAGAAACTTCAAGTTAATGCTTAGAGACTTTAGAGATAACAAAAAAGAATTGTTAGCCGAAAGAGGAGTGTTAACAGACATGCACGTTCTTAATATAAACGTCGCAACAAAGACGGAAAGTCTTGGCTCAGAAGTTATTGATTTCTTTCAAAGACAAGGAGAGCTTATCACTGAAGGGTTTGCTGCGGAAGGAGAACAATGGTTAGGCACGGATGCTGCAGATATTAATTGGAGTAATAGAAAACAAAAAGACATACTAAATTCTCTAAACGATCAAAACGGCGGTGTAGTTGCTACCGAAGAAATGAGACAAGAAATAACAAGAGGCATTGCTTACGAAGTAGCTGAAGGTGTTTCTACTTTTGTACCTGCTTTAGTAGAGTTTGCTGTTATAGATGTTGCGGCTAAAAAGACAGGTCTTTTAACTGGTATACCAAAACTTGGAACTAAAGCTTATAGAGCTCTTAGAGGAACTGGTGTAGGTATTAGAACAAGTAGAGCAATAGCTAATACAACAGCTTTTACAGGTATGGCCTTATACGAAGAGGTTAAAATGAAAATAGCTTTTGACGAGCATTACCACATGGGTGGTGGTGTTGGTTTTTACTCTGTAGGTAAAATGCTTGGTGCATTAAAATTTGCTAAGGGACCTAACTTACTTCAAACGGCCGTCAACATACATGGTAAAGGTGGTCTTGCAGGAATGGTATCTGTACCTGTTGCAGCGAATTTAGAAGCTGCAATAAGAGACTTAGCTGGCAATGAAGATTACATGACTTACGTTCAAGACACGTACTTTGATGAAAACAATGAATTTCATTTAGGTAAACATGCTAAAGGTGGATTGATAGATTTCTTTGTATTCTCTTCACTAGGACTTAAAGGTTTTGCTACTAAAGAAGGAAGGTTAAACTATAGAAATAGAGGCGACGTAAAACTTGGAACTAATGTTACTTGGTGGAAAGGTTTAGAAACTTTAGAAAAAGAAGCTGCTAGTGTCATGGATGTTGCTAACAAAAAGATAAACGCTATAGATAATTTGCTTAAGGGAAACAAAAAAGAGTTTGTTTTAAATGGTAAGAAATTTAATAGAACTGAACTAGAAGCTAGAAAAGATGGTATAAAAAAAGAGACAAGAAAGTTTGCAGATTTATTTGTTAGCGTAAACAGTAGAATAAATACTCTTGTAAAACATAACGATTGGCAAGATCCTGGTAAAGCCACGAAGATGGTTGAAAGATCTATGATGAACATAAAACATTTGTTTCCAGATGTTAAAATTGTAGCTAGCAACAAACCACCTGATTGGGTTGGGGATAAAGATGCCGCTGCTGAGTTCAACATAAAAGAAAATGCTATATTTGTTAACACAAGTAAAGCTTCTCCAGGTAAACTACCTCACGAGATAGTACATGTTGCTATGGTTAAGGCCTTTGCTAAAAACCCACAGTTAGCTATAAAAATGAAAGCTGAGCTTCAACAAATATTTGATAAACAGCAGTTTTATATAAATGATGGTAGCGGAGTAGCTAGTGGTGTTATGGGCACAAACAAAGGTAAAGACCAGTTAGGTAAAATGACTTTGGGTGAGTTTATTAGAAACAACTACAAAGGTAAAAACCTACAAGCACACGAGTATGTTGCTTATGCTGCTGAACTTTTATCTGATCCAAGAAACTACGCTATACTTGTTGACAAAGGTGTATTTAAAAACACTGAAACAAAGTTTAAAGACTTTATGACTAAGCAAGGTAAGTTTGACTTTGACATAGGAAACAAAGATCAACTTATTAGATTTATGTATAACTTTACAGAAAGTGTTAAGTCTGGTACTTTAAATCAAAATCAAATAAACAAGTTTCAGAACATGGACAAACAAAGTTTGTTTTCTGAGCCTAACACTTACGACGCTAGAACACCTGAAAAGAAAGCTGAAATGGAAGTTGATATGGCTTTTAACTCTAAAGAACTAAAAGAAAGATCAGCTGATACTCAAAAAACCTTTGATGATTTAAAAGCTAAAAACACAGATATGAACACGCTAATTGACATGTTCACCAAGCCTACTCCGGGTAATAGAACATCTGTAGCTGGTAAATACTTTGATGATATAATCTACAATACTATAGATAGATATAACAACGGTAGAATAAAAATGGGACAACACGAACAACAAGTGTTAGACCCAACAGATAGATACATGTTAGCAACCGAGCTAGTTTATAACCTTAACTTAAAAGAAGGTAACAAAGCTAGGGGTTTAAAAGAAATAATAAAAGACTACGATAATAGAAAAACATTCACTGATAAAGATGGTAAGTTTGCTTTGTGGGATAAATTTGGAGACAAGAAACTTGGAGAGCAAAGAATATTCGAGCTTGAAGAAAAGTATGGAGCTCCAAAAGGTAGTGACGCGTTTAAAGAAGCTGCCGTAAACGAAGGCTACAAGAACAAACAAAATTTAACTAAAACTGTAATGCAAACGCTGCAGTTAAGAATATATGAATTAAAAGGTGGTAGTTTAGACAAGGGTAAATCAGATAGAGATCTTTATCAAGAGGTTAGTTATGATGCTAGCCCTGAATTAAAAATGGCTGTAGAAAATAGAGCTGGAAGTGGTTACACTGATTTTGTACCTACTATTGAGAAAAAGACAGATAAAGTAATTACGCTTGATGGTAAAGAATATAGCTTACCTGTTAAAGTTTCTGAAGCTTACAACTTAAGCACTGACAAGTACACTTTAAAAGTACCTGATGTTATTGAAAACCTACCTGCTGAAAAATTATCTTTTGTTAACATAGGTAAAGCTTTTCAAAAAGAACTATCACTGGATCTTCAGAAGTCAATAGGTTTAGATCCATCTATGTCACCAAAGGCTTACGTTGAAAAAGCAAAAGAACATTTTGATAAAAACGAAGAGTTATCTTTTGAAGGTTTAGAAAAAGTATCTAACCCGGAGATGTATGAGCCTACTAATATAAATAAAACTATATTCTCATCTTTATATAATAAAACTAACAAGAAGTTTAAGAGCAGTGAAATGCCTAGTTTTTCAGAGACTAACGCGAGGACTTTTAAATACGAAAAAGTTAAATACAATAAAGGAGAGCTTAACAATATACTTTTCTCAGGTAGAGATGCAGGTGTAATGAAAAAGAAAATAATAGAGTTCTTTAATAGAACATCTAACATAGCATCTAGTCAAATAACAAGAAACAAGCTTAGCGATCCTAAAGTTCAAGATCTTATAAAGTCTAAAGATTTAAATAAGTTTTTAAACTTAAAGGCAGAGAACGTAATGCCTTATATTAAACAAGCTATACGAGGCGCTACTCCTGACGCTTTTCAGTCTAAAGACTTAGCTGCTTGGGATAAGTTTTTAGGTAAGTTTAAAAGAGCAAACTTTCGTAAGTTTACAGATATAACTAAGGCTTTTTACGCTGTAAAAATGTCTATGACTGAAGATGAGAAGTCTATTATAGAAAAACATCAAGACATCTTGCTTGGCGAAAAAGGTTATAACGTAGGTCCTGACGCGATAAAAGAAATGATGGGTTGGGCTAAGGCGTTAAGAAACTTAGAACAGTTAAAAATAAAAGCTATAAACCCAAAAATATGGGGAAGATTTAAAAACATAAACACAGACATAATAGACATATTGTCTAAAGAAAACATATCAAAAGAAGACTTATCTAGACTAACGATAAACAATACCCTTCCAAATAGGGTTAAAAATAGTGAAAAATATTTTGAGTTTGTTAATGACCTTATGGATACTATGGATCCAAGATTAAAACCTTTAATGCAAAAGAGTTATGGTGATGGTAAATATAAGTTTAATGGTGAAAACTATGTATCAGTAGCAGATAGGTTTACTAGCGAGGGTAAAGCTGAAAAACTTCCATTCAATATAAACCACGTTAAAACAGTGGAAAACGGTGTGTTTAGAGAGAAGTTTCAAATGGAGCTTGAGAAAGCTGGGGATTTAGTTAACAACCCTAAGGCTAGGCAAGAGTTTTTTAAAATGATAAATGAAAAGTATTTAACACCTACCTTAACAAAGAAAAGAATTAAAGAGTTAGGTAAAGAATTGAAGGACGGGAAGATAACTAAAAAAGCTTATGATGATGCTGTAAGACCAGTAACAATGGAGCAGACTATAAAAGCTAACGAAGGTCTACAGAAATACATATACAATAAATTGTTTGATTTTTACAATAAATCTACAGATAAAATTAACGCTATTAATCAAATACAGTTCTTGCTTCAAGCACAAACGAGTATTGGAGGTGGTTTCGCAAGATCTCTTGCTACTCATACTGCTTTTACTTTAGAAAAAGGTAAGATGTATAGTGAGCACGAACTACAAGTGATGAACTTTAATGGTAATTTTTTAATCAACATGATGAAAAATGCTGGGTCTAAAGCTGAGTTTAACAAAAACTTTGAAGCATTGTCAAAACAATTTAAACAAAGTATAATACCTAAAGAGCTGCAAAAGCATGTTGATAGCAAGGAAGAAGGTGGTAACACTGGTAGCGTGTATAAGGATGGTTACAATACAGATTTATCAGCAAAAGCAAACTACCTATATGCAACTAAGTTAGGTTTAATAGTAGATGGAAAGACAGGTAAAACCTACCAAGAGCTTATTGAGATAGAAATGAACGCGAGTAAAACTGTGGATCAAGTTAATCAAATTAGAAAAAACTTAATTAAAAATCTACCTAAAGGTGTATTTAATTCTAAAACACTAACTAACGGGGAGATAATGAAAAAGCTAGGTGAGATTGATATGGCTTTCGGTTTAGCAAGAAAAAGAAACAAGGTTAGAAAAGGTATAAGTGTTTTTGATTTTGATGACACGTTAGCTAAATCTAACTCGCATGTTTTATACACTTTACCTAACGGCAAAAAAGGTAGAATTAATGCAACTGAGTTTGCTCTTAAAAGTGAACTACTAGAGAGCCAAGGAGCTAAATTTGACTTCTCTGAATTTAATAAAGTTATAGAAGGTAAGAAAGGACCGTTGTTTGATCTTGCTCAGAAACGTGCTGGAAAGTTTGGAACTGGAGATATATTTGTGTTAACCGCTAGACCACAAGCTTCGGCAGTTGCTATACAAAAGTTCTTAAAGAGCGTTGGTTTAGAGATTCCTTTAAAAAATATAACAGGCCTAGAAAATGGTACCGCTGACGCTAAAGCTCTTTGGATCTTAGGAAAAGCAGCTAAAGGTTATAATGATTTTTACTTTGCTGACGACGCACCTAAAAATGTAAAAGCTGTTGAAGATGTTCTTGGCGTTATAGACGTTAAGTCTAAAGTTCAAATTGCTTATAACTCTAAAGATCTTAATGCAGATATAAACAGCATGATACAAAGAGGTACTGGTATAGGTAAAGAAAAAGTGTACTCTGACTTTAAAGCTAAAGTTGTTGGAAAAGATTCTGGTAAAAGAAAGTTAATGGCTTCTTCTGCTCAAGATTTCACAGGGTTAATGTATAGATTATACGGTAAAGGAAAACAAGGTAACGAAGATATGGCCTGGGTTAAAGATAATTTAACCAAACCTTTTAATAGTGCTAACAATGCAATATCAAAGGACAAGGTCTCTACTATGAACGATTTCAATGAAATGAAAAAGAACTTAGTAAAATCTGGTATACCTAAAGATTTAAGAAAAGAAATACCTGGAGAACCATTTACGGTAGAACAAGCTATTAGAGTCCACACTTGGACTAAGCAGGGTTTAGAAATACCTGGATTAAGTAAAGCTGATTTAAAAACGATGGTTAACTACGTTGAGTCTAAACCTGCTTTAATGAAGTTTAGCCAAGAGTTAATAGATTTAGGTAAAGGTGAGGGATATGAAAAACCTAATCAAAGCTGGGAAGCGGGCACCATAACTACAGATTTATTAAGAGGTATTACCGAGACAAGAAGAGATAAGTACTTGGAGCAAAGTGGTTGGACAGAGAATATAAACACAGTGTTTTCTAAAGAAAACATGAACAAGCTTGAAGCTGCTTACGGGACTAAATGGAGAGAAGCTATGGACAACATGCTTGTACGTATGAAAACAGGTCGAAACAGACCTGCAAATAGCAAAGACAGTAAGTTAGAAAACATGGCCTTAGATTGGTTAAATAACTCTGTTGGAGCTATTATGTTCTTAAACACTAAATCAGCTGTACTGCAGACTATATCAGCTATAAACTATATAAATTGGAGTGACAATAATCCATTAAAAGCTGGACAAGCAATGGCTAAAAACCCTAAACAATGGGCTAAGACATTTGCAGAGGTATTTAATTCAGATTTCTTGATTGAAAGACGTGGAGGTTTAAAGATTAACATTAATGAAAATGAAATAGCTGATGCCGCTAATGCCGGTGGAGCTAAAGGAGTTATAGCTACTATACTTAAAAAAGGATTTATATTTACACAGATAGCTGATAGTTTTGCTATAGCCTCTGGTGGTACTTCGTTTTATATAAATAGAGCTAAGACCTATGAAAAACAAGGATTAAGTAAAGCAGAAGCAAAGAAAAGAGCATTTGAAGATTTTAGAGAATTAACAGAGGAGTCTCAGCAATCAAGTAGAGCAGATAGAATAAGTCAACAACAAGCTAGTGGTTTAGGTAGAGTAGTTCTTGCTTTCGCTAATACACCTTCTCAGTACGCTAGATTAATGCAAAAAGCTGCTAGTGATATAAAGAACGGTAGAGGAGACTTTAAAACAAACATGTCTAAGTTAATGTACTACGGCATGGTACAAAACGCTATATTTAATGCTCTTCAAACTGCATTGTTTAGAGATGCTTTTGACGATGAAGAAGGTATACAGTCAGACACTTCTTATATGGCAAACGGAATGATAGATTCTATATTAAGAGGTATGGGTTACCAAGGTGCTGCTATAGCTACTGTTAAAGGTATGGTTCAAGATGCTATAAAACAAAGCAAAAAGAAAAATCCTAAATATTCCGATACGGCACTGAAGATATTAGATATGTCTCCACCTATAGATTCTAAGATAACAAAACTAAGATCCGCAGGTAGAACATTCGAGTATGACATGAAAGAAGTAAAAGCTGCTGGTTGGAGTTTAGACAACCCCGCTTATTTGGCTGTTGGGCAAATAGTATCCGCTACAACAAATGTTCCAATAGATAGGTTGTTTAAAAAATATAACAATATTGAAGCGGCTCTTGATGAAGACACTGAAGATTGGCAATCAGTAGCTCTAAGTTTAGGTTGGACAGAGTGGTCACTAGGTATGAATGAAAAAGGTCAAACAGCAAAAGAATACATAAGAGAGACTTATAAAAGGGAAGAATATAAACGAGAAGAGTATAAAAGAGAGTAAAAACAAGTAACTATAAAACTATGAAAAAACTACTATTAATCCTAACGCTTTTCATAAGCACGAACACTAACGCACAATTTTTTAACGATCTATACAAAGACTTTTTAAAATACAGTACCGTTTATGGGGCTGGTGACATAAGTAATTCTATAGAAGCAAGTGAATCTGTTTACTTTGTTAGAACAGGAGACAGCGGAAGCTTATATGATATACCCGTTGTTATAGATGATACGCCTGATTACCCTTTTGATTACAGGTACGGGTTTGGTATTAGAAAGTTAGCAAGGTTTGATTACGAAAGAAAACCTAAAAACTTCTATGATGGCACAGAAAAGCAATTAGCTTTCTCCGCACCAACATCTGCTTTTAAAGGTTTAGAATACCAGTTTCACTACGAAAGAGAACGATGGAGAGGAGAGTTATTTAAAAATCATAGATTTTTTGTTAAACACACTGGTAAATACCACATAGTTAAAGTAGAAAGTAGAGAGGTTGGTAAAATAAACTTAGACTACCAGTCAGCAGAGATTAGAGCTAGA
>Ga0114994_10001089_pt1 | contig 19249 bp, 18 predicted proteins | sample ArcticOcean_MG_C_9_FD_87043 | JGI IMG/M metagenome (GOLD analysis project Ga0114994, IMG submission 87043) | Marine microbial communities from western Arctic Ocean - ArcticOcean_MG_CB2_152 | ecosystem: Environmental > Aquatic > Marine > Oceanic | place: Arctic Ocean: Canada Basin | collected...
AGAAAACTTTCAAAATAATGCTACTATTTACGAAATAGATTATGATAAGGAAAAAAAAGAAATTGAATTATTCAATATTAGTTCAAAAGTAATTGGGGATTCCTTTAGTGGCTTTAAGTTTAATGGTAATGGCTCATATATAAAAATACCCAATATGGAACTCGAATATTATACACTATCTTTCATTGTATATTTAGAAAATGTAAAAGAAAGACAATACTTATTGGCAAATGATTGGGAATTATATGTTGAAAATTCCAATTTAACATTAAAACATCTCAATCAAAAATACGTTTTCGAAAAGGAAATGGAAGCGAAAACATATACACATGTTAGCGTTAAAGTCAATAAAAAACAAATTATAATATTCTTTGAAGGTACAGAAATAGAATATACGTTTAATAATAATTTTGGTACTAAACCATTCTTATTAGGAACCAACAATAATGAAAATAATTTCATGATCGGGCTTTTAGGAGAAATCAAATTATTTAGTGATATACTAACCAATGGACAATTATGCGATTTACACGATTCATGTAAATTGAAAGCGTGTGCTTATGTAACAAATGGTAAAACTCGAGATGAATGTTATCAAAATTGTATGGATTCTCCATATACAGATTGTAAAGAAGAAGCCTGTACCAACAAATGTTATAATAAAGCAACTTCTCCATGGAAACCACCATGTGAATTTAAACCCTATGGCAGTGATGTTTTCAGTTGTATGAATTTTTGCACAACTAAAAATAACTGTAATTATAGCAATTGTCAAGAAATTTGTGAAAAATGCGAAGACCCCGAAGTATGTCCGTGGATTCTTTCAGATGACCAAAAAGTTGATCCAAATCCATACGAACCCGTTGAAATAACTAAATTAGAAGGAGAACCGATTGCGCCAAAAATATTTTTGGTGCCTTACAATGGTAAGTTTCTAGTAAAATGGAATAAACCCAAATCATATGAAACCCAAGACGGTGATATTAACCAATACGTATCGTTTGTATATAAGACATTAAATAAAGGTGAAGGAATACAAATGTCTAAGGTTCCACACCCTAAATGTACAGAATGTAAATATGTTATCGATAATCTAGATAAAGACGAATATTATAGTGTAGGCATACGAGCTTATAATAAAAAAGGATTAAGTAAAATGTCCAATATCGTATCAATGAAACCGATATATAAAGGTAATAAAGTCGCGGTTCAAGTTCCTACAAAGGCTCCAGCGAAAAAAGAAACCTATGAATTATGTAATCCAACAAATTGATTTGATTTTTATTTTCTTATATTTTATTAAATGATAAAACTAATACTTATATTATTATTACTTTTAGTAATAGCACTATCGCTATTGAAAAACAAAGAAAACTTTGAATTACAAAATAATAACGTCCACGTTTTGTTGGATAAATCGGATATATTACCTAATTTTGATGGCAATAATTTAGCGGAAATACATGATATTCATAATTATAAAGATGTTGAAATAGAAAATAAAATTATAAAAATGCTTGAATTCAAACAAAGTGCCTTTCGATTAAAAAACTTAGATGATTTAAATGATTATACGCTATATTTTAATGTAGAATTTAATAATGTATCAATTAATCAAGAATTAGTAAATTCGGTAGATGCTAATAATAATATTGTGTATGAGCTGTATTTATTTAACGGTTTATTATTCTTAAAATTTTATAATAAGAGTCATAAATTTAACGAGCAAATAGAACTAAACAAAAACTATACTATTGTATTAAATGTTAGTAGTAATAGTTTAACCTGTTTTTTCAATTCGGATATTAAAACCTTAACTACACCCAACAATAGTTCTACCAATAATAATAATATAACATTTGGTTCCCTTTATAACAATAATAAAATTGTTAATCCATTTGATGGTTTCATAGGTAATATTAATTTGTATAATGAAATAATAGAACCCCAAAAACTATTAAGTCTTATGGGTGAAGGATCGGCTAGATTACTCGAAAAAAAGATAGAAATATGTAAATTTATTCCTCAAGGTATGACGTTGGGGTTATGTAAAGAAAAATGTAAAAAAGATAATACGTGTGACCGGGATTATTGCGATAAAATATGCGACCAATGTATAGACTATAATAATTGTAAATGGTTAAAAGCTCCTAGAGCTGAACCGCAAGCAGTTTTACCCGAACCGGATATTCCCACGCCACCGAAAATTCATTGTTATTCAGGAGATGGATATATAGAAGTCCGTTTTAAAAAACCATTTGATAATCATAGTCCAATTAATAAATATTTAATCCAAACAAAGAAAAGTTATAAAAATGATGGCATGACAAAATTAGTAAGTTTCGAAGCGAATGATTGTGGAAAAGGTAGTTGTAGGTTTCAATTGAAAGGTCTTGACAATCAAGATTATTATAATATAAACGTACGTTCTATAAATGCAATAGGTATGAGTATAAATTCTAACTCAGTTTCAATTGCTCCAGATGGAGAAATAGAAACTAAGAATATTTCCGATGCTTTAATAGAAACGGATGACGAAATAAAAAAACAACTTTACACGGATTTTAATTATGACGATTCGTTTTGTGACTCTAGTTCTTTTGTAAATTATGACGAACATATTTTAGATAGGGTTGATAAATATAGTATTGATGAATTTATTAAAGAAGCCTATATTAAGAAATAATTTTGTTTCATAATAATAAATATGATATCCATACTTTTATTTATATTATTACTTATTGCATTATATGTTTTTATTGGTGTCGGAACACTAAAACAACATTTTAATAATCCAGAATCCACTAAATACCAATATTCCGGGTGTTATAATGACAAATCCAATGATTTAGCACTTCCAGTTTATAAAGGTGAAGTAGAAACTCCAGCGGAATGTGCTTTAAAAGCAATAGAAAACAATTCAACCTTTTTTGGTCTCCAAAATGCGAGCGGAAACAAACCTATGTGTTTTTTGTCTGAATCTGGTAATTTATCCGTAGAATATGATAAGCATGGTGAAAGCGAAAAGTGTGTAACATTAAATAAAAATACATATGGAACTCAAAATGTCAATGCTGTTTATAAAATACTTAATTCTGAAGAAATTGAAATCCAAGAAAATTTAACGAAGAAATTATCAACCAATGCGGCCATAATAGCTTCAGGAGGAACAACCAATGAAGGGTGTTCTTTTAATCCAAAGGCCATATCCGGTGGATTTGGAACAACATTAGCCTGTAAAGATTACTGTAGAAATGCCGATAATAATACCTCATTTGGAGGCGCTCTTTGTTCTGAATCCCAATGTGAAAATATTTGTAATAAGTGTGAAGATAATCTATTTTGTAGATGGCTATCCGAACCCATATTAACTGAAAATGAAAAAATACCTAAACCGATTGTTCTTGAATACAAAATCCAAGATTCAGAAGTATTACTATTATGGGAGAAACCCAACTCAATTGACGCTATAAGTCATTATAGTGTAGTTATTACCGATCCCAATAATCCAGATAAGTTTGAAGTAGAAATACAGCCGAACGTTAAAGACGATTTTGTTGAACATAATATATTAAACCTCAATCCAATGAATATTTATCATGTTGAAGTATATTCGCGTAATAAGTATGGATATAGTGGAACATCTAATAAAGTAGAAGTTCAAACTAGATATGTATCGGGTAATGGTTACAATTCACCGGTTCCATATAATACTTATGAAGATAATCAAGAAGAGATGCAAAAAATGATTATTGAAATTAGAGAAATAATAAAAAAAAAAATATACGAAAAAAACATAAGAGACGGAAATGTCGATATTTCAGACCCACTTGATATATTGGTCCAAGACAAAGTACGTGATGAAAATGTAAAAGATAAGCATAGTCTTGATGTTTTTTTTAACGAAAAATAATAACCTATTACTATGTTATGGGAATAACCATCTTTGAAAAAATAGAAAATAGTTTCAAAAACATTGATAGTTATTCAAATAAAGATAGAACCTCTTCCAAGCATCTCCAAAAATGTAAATATTTATATTTTTGGGCTAGTAATGGAATTCGTTTGAACAATAAAATTTACTATATTAGTATAGATTTTTATATAGATTTCATCAAATATAGAAATTTAGATAAATTTAAACTAAAATTAAAAACAACTAAACCATTTCAGGATACAGGGTTAGATCTGTTACTTCATAAAATTATCACCCAAACACACAACCAGAATCTCATTTTCACGCTAACAAATAATTTAGAAAATTTTAGACGGTGTTTAGTTGCGTTTTTGGGCTATGATAAAATGATGCGTGTTTTTTATAAAGTTAGAAAACACTTAACCCAAGCAGAACAACACATTATATTTTATTGTAAGCAAGATTTCCCTGACGAAATATAAAATAATAAAAATTATATAATTATTATTTAATGATATTACTTTTTACTGTAACAGTGCTTTTTACTATAATTCTTATTTACTTGAATTTCTTCAACAATCAAGAAAATTATGAAAATGCGCAACCCAAATGTGAATTTATTCCTTGGGGTCCAAGTAAGGTTGCGTGTAATAATCGTTGTCGTGTTGATAGAGACCTATGGGGTGGAAATGCGTGTAGTCAAGCAAAATGCTATGATATTTGCGATAGTTGTGTAAATAACGATAATTGTAAATGGTTGGATTCGGTTGATTATTTATCCGAACAAGAAAAAATAAATCTTCAAAATCAACCGGCGAATGATGTAAAAATAGAAATACGGGGTATTGAAGCCAGTAACAAATCTATAATTCAATGGTTACACAACTCACATGTTGATTATTATTTATTGAAATATTTCGAAAGTGCTAACCCGAATGGTGGTGTTAAGATATTCAAAATCAAAGAACCCAAAGAAGGTATAAATACTATCGATATTACGAATTTGAAAAATAGTACATCTTATAGTTATATATTAGTTCCCGTTATTGGAAATAAGCAATTAGATCCATCCAATAAAATAGATTTAACACCAAATGCTAGTGTAAATATAAATTATTAGGCCGAATATATAGCGTCAAGTTTTTTCATATTTTTTAAGGTTTTATTCATTAGAAATTTATTTTTATAATAATAATTTTTATATTGTATTTCGGATGGTTTAAATGGCAATCGGAATGTTCCCTTTTCAATAGGATATACTTTAGTAATAAAACCATCGTCGGGTGTATCAACATAGTATTTTGTTTGCTTCAACGTTTTTTTTTTATCACTCCATTTATCCATCATTAGTCCTATACGTTTATCTAGTTGATCACCAACACATTTAGATCCATAGCGCTGAAATTTCTTGGTTTTTTTCTTTTTCTTTTTGTTTTTCTTATACGTTTCCATTAAGTCCTTCATTAAACATTCATAATCAAATGGAAATCCTTCTACTTTATTATATAATAATGGTAATTCTTTTCTATGCGAGTAATTAAATAACATTACATCTAAACTAGCGTGTTTCATATTGTTATGTTTCACGTATGGCATACATTTTTCCGATAATAATACATTAATTACTAAATGGTATTTATTATCATGTTTCATAAATATACGTATTTCTTCATCAATATATTGTTTCCAATAAAATTGTCGTTCAGATGTTTTAAAGATAGTACCTTTAAATTTTTTCTCAAGTTGTTCTATTAAGTTATAGATTGTATATGTTTCATTAGTCGAATATACTTGATAATTAATAACGGGTATTTTCTTTTCGGCGCTGTCCATATAGTAATTGTGCGTATAGGGACCAAACTCAACTAACTTTTTATCATTTTCTATATAGGATTTTACGTAATCCAAAACAGTTTGGACCTTGTCTGGTATTATAGGAGCCTCTTTATTTTTCAAATAAATCGGACACACTTCACGAAATTTAGTTTCAAAATATTTTTCAAACATAGCCAAACGCGTTCCTACTTTTGCTAGCCGTGATGTATCTCCTAAAGGTTCAGTTAGTTCCCAATACATTGATGTCTTTAACCAATCTGGACTAGTGACAAAAAAATGTTTTGGGTATTTACTGAGTTTAGTTTTATAGTCAAATGTTTCCTTATAGATGACATCCAATTCATCGCGATTTTCCACATTCGTTGCGGGTATTTCATTAAATACTGAAATACATTTACCTTTTTTCTTAATAGAACACGTTCTACATTTATTTTGTTCGTGATTTTCAATAGGACATCCGGCTTGGGTCAAATCCAACATAGGAAGAAAATCAACACTTACTTTATATGTTTGATGGTGTATATCGTTTAAAATACTGGGTTTAGCTTCAACATATGAATATCCCATTTCAAATAATCTTTTAGATAATTCTTTTGCGTGATCCCACGCATCTGGAGAGAAAACATCATAATCAGGAAATTCATCTTTTTTATAGAGACCCTTCCCATCCTTTAAAAATAAGTGTTCATGTAATGCTTGTCCTCCATATAGTTTCAGACCTTTTTCTTTAATAAAATCTCTCACAACCATATATGGATTATTTAATTCATAATCAGCCCATTCTGCTTTCAACATTTTTGAATTCTTCTTTACTTTTTTCTTTTCATTCTCATCAGCGATTATATCTAATTGTTTTTTTAATTTATCCGCCATATATGATATTTTAAAATATATTTTTTTGTCTTATGATTATATATGTATTTAATTATAATTTTAGTAGTAATACTAACTGTTCTATTATATGTTTGTTTTAGGAACACGAACGAAGGTTTTCAAGAAGTACTTTCACCTAGTCAAGATTTAACAAAAACGGCTATTTTACATAATATAGAATATTCCGCTAATATTCCAGGAATCGAAGCACAAGATATTTATGATGTCCCAAATAAATGTTTAAAATACGCATCAATGGAAAGTTGCTCATCGAATACATTCGTACCGACGAACGACCTCGATTGTAATCAAGCCATTCAACCTAATATGAATGGCTTATGTAAATGTACTAAAAAAAATGTTTATTTAGAGTGTAATCCGAATAGAAAATTGACGAATTGTAATGAGATGTGTGAAGAAGTTTTACCTCCTAAATCATTAGAATTTAATGGTAAAGATAGTAAAGTTGAAATGGAAATACCGTATGTACATAATAACGGGTTCACCATATCATTTTACGTTAAATTATCGGAATTTAAGAGATTCCCATATAAAGCACAAATGATTTTATTAGCCAAAACCCAACAAGGAAACAATAGTTTCATTATTTATGTAAATGAAAACCGTAAAGTGTGTGTCTATAGTTTTGAAACTAACATGAACTATATTGACCCGAATGAATTATCTACCAATTGGTTTAATATATCATTTGGTAATCTTGCGACAAACCAATTTATTCAGGTGAATGATAAAAGAAAGTTATTTACGAATATGAATATTGATAGCCAGATTGAATCCAATTCAACACTTATGTTACAATTTGGTAGTTCAATTGAAATAGAAAATACGTATAACCCGTTTAAGGGTATTTTAGGTAATATAACTTTATATGAAAAATACCTTGATGAAGTAGAAGTATGTCAAAATAATAAATACTGTGGAAACATAAATATTGACGTTGAAAATATGGCCAAAAAATGCGTTTTTAGCGCCAGTGGTAATAAAGTGACGGATTGTATAAAAAAATGTAATAACGATTCCATAAATAATACTTGTAGTATAGAACAGTGTATAGATAAATGTGACACCTGTACAGACCAAACCGAATGTAAATGGAAAAAACCCGATTTTGCTTTCTCTGTTAGCCAACCTAAACAAGAGGTCGACGAAGATACAGATAAGTGTGTGTTTAAACCTTGGGGTGTTAATGAAAGTCATTGTGTCGATGAATGTTTTAATGGAGAAAACCGTGAGAGCTATGGTGGTGATAAATGTTCGCAAAAAAACTGCGCCTCCATATGTAAACAATGTACTGATATTAAATTTTGTCCATGGTTGTTACCAGGAAATTCTGGGGCTTCTAATGCAAAACCACCCAATCCACCACATAATTTAGTTGGATTACCAGCAAGTAGAACTATTTTACTCATGTGGTCAAAGCCTAATAGTAATAACTCGGAAATTATTGGCTATAAAATACTTTATTATAAAGCAAATAATCCACAAGAAGGTATAAAAATGCGTAATATTACAGAACAAGATATTAAACATTCATTAAAATATAATATAACCGGAGTAACGAATGATGTTACGTATAATGTAGGTGTAGTTGCGGTGAATGCGAAAGGAGCCAGTCGATTATCAAATGTAATTGCCGTTAAACCATATAATACCAATATGAGCGCTGTGACTGAAGGATTTCAAAACCCAACCACTTCCGAGTCTCCCAATGAACAAAAAGCTGATGGGTGTAACTTGTTTAATAGTTTAAGAGGAAAACAAATCAATATTTCTTTCTAAAAAATTTATTCTATGTATTTATATGATTATTTTACTATTAGTATTTATTATATTACTTATAATTCTATACGAATCTATAAAAAATTTTGAATATTTCGATGACGAACCTCCAAAACCATCGCCTATTAAATTAACTGGGACATCAACAGAGACAATAATTAAATTATATTGGCACAAACCCTCTAAACATAATGAAAATGTATATTCATACTTGATTTATATGAAAGAACCCGAAAAAGATATAAATCTTACAACGATGAAATATGAAACAAATAAATTATTTTATGAAAAAACATTTTATGGATTGGACCCTTCTAAAGTTTATAAATTTAAAATTAGAGCGGTAAGTTCGGATGGTTTAAGCGAAGATAGTAATATTGTTATTTTAAGACCGAATGATAAAAACAAAAAAATACAGAGAATAATTTCTCCATTCGAAAAGAAAATCACCTGTTTACCTGATGGCACATATAAAATAGCCTCTAAATGTCAAAATCCGGCTTTCCCGAATGCGGTTTTTGACGCAAGCAGACACGACGATTTAATTGATTCATTAACAGAACAAAAATCATCAACTTTGAATTTTTAATATTTTATTATTTTAATATATAATGAATTCCAATAGTGTATTATTTATTTTATTTTGGATTGTATTTATGCTAATAATAATCCACAATTGTCATAAAATTATAAATTTTGTTCAAGAGAATTTTGATACAACACCTATGCCTACTGATCCACACACAATCGATATTCCTGATCCACAACCAACCGATATTCCTGATCCACAACCAACCGATGAACCTGATCCACAACCAACCGATGAACCTGATCCACAACCAACCGATGAACCTGATCCTATGGATACTCCTGATTACAGATGTCCTAGTAATTCGTGTCCATTGGCGTCAGTATTGAGCAGTTATCCAAATATTGGAGATAAATGGGGTAATGAAGTTAATGAATGTGTTAAAGTATCAAATAGTCTCGATGCTAATTGTGCTCGTTGTCCTCCAGGAACATTTATTGATTATAGCAATATTAATGACGTATGTAGTCCGTGTCCTAAAAATCAATATAGTGATAAATATAACCAACTTCAATGTAAGCCTTGTGAGGGTGCTTTAGAAGGTTCCAGTAATTGCGAAGGCGCCTCGGTTGATGCTTCTAGAAATGCGACCAATAATAGATCACAATCTGATATTAATTTATTTGAACCTACATTGGGAATGGATAAAATTGTATCCACGATTTATGATGGAAATATAAAAAAATTCAAACAAAATCAAGTCCTCAAACACAGAATACAAAAACTCCAGAACAAACTTTCCAGTTATGCATATTTAGAAAAAGAAATCTATAAAATTTCCTTAGTATAAAAAAAATATCTTTTTATTTTAAATGAATTTCTCTTATATGATTATTTTATTACTATTAATATTATTTTTCATTTATTCAAATATAGAAAATAAATATAAACTTTGGGGCTTCATGATTGCGATATGTTTGACGTTGATTATTCACGAAATATATATGAGTATAGGTCTGGAACGTGTAGAAAATTTCAATAATTATCTTAGTGAAGAAACCAATTTATCAAATAAACAAGGTACCGTATATTCACAATTAGGATATAACTTAATTTTACCAGAATTTAAATTAGATACGGACGAATTACAAACGTATAATGTATTTAAAAATATACAAAAAATAATTAGTTTAGTTCCCATTCGTGGCTCTATTAATGGCTCCACGAATGGCTCTATTAATGGCTCCACGAATGGATCCACTACCGAATTAGTATTATATAACAATTTAATGAATACGCAATCTGGTTTAGTTCACATTTTTGATGAAAACCTAGAATATTCCAAATCATCCATAATAGATGATCAACGTGAATACAAAGAACGATACTTCATGAGCGCCGAGTCTATAGATAATAAAGTCATGTATGCTGGTGGCACGGGACTTAGAGAACAAGACCTAATAATAGATACTATTAGTATTTACGATAAATATTGGGATGTATATTCACAAACCGAACTCGATAAACCAAGATATTGTATGAGTAGTTATTCAAATGAAGAAATGGTAATATTTGCCTTTGGTATTAATGAAGACCGAACAATTTCTAAAACTATAGACATTTATGAATATAACAATGGTATAAATAATCCGGTTGAAAAAAAATCATGGAAAGTAATAAAATGTCCATACTTGGGGAGACTATATACAAAAATAGAATACTATAACAAACTGTTAATGTTTGTCGGTGGATATGACGGCAAAGAATTCACCAATACGATAATTACATATGATATGGAAAACGATAAATGGAATAAAGTAACTATTCCCAAGGATATTTTATTATCCACAATGGAAATAGCGTTATTAAAAGATAGTCGTGAAAATATCAGTGATAAATTATTTATTTTATCCAGTCCATATAAACAATCAAAATATTTACACCAACATTTAGTTTATACTATTTTAGATAAAGCCTATGATGTTAAACACGAAAATGACGATGTAGTCTTCATAGAAGACACGAGGGTTATCGAAGCATTCAAAGAAGATGATAGTATCAGTGACGATAATACGATCAATTACAATTATTTAGGGGATTATATACCGAGTTTATATGAAAAAATAGCGAATGGGGACACCGAAGATGAATATACAATCAGTATGTGGTTATATATTAATGATACCAATAAGGGTCAAACACGTTTAGTTATGGGCGACTATAATTTATGTACTGGTGAATCTGGAACCGTAGATGCCAACGAATACAATGGTTTGATTTTACATAAAGATAAATTGATGCCGTGTTTCAAACTCCAAAAGAAAATTTTAATCAAAAATAACGACGAATTACCGACCGTTGTCTATAATAAATGGTTTCACGTTGTTTTCAGTGTTCAAAAGAATTTTAAGACTGAAGTTATTGATGAATTAAATAATACTGTAAATATAGTAGAATCGACTGAAAACGGATCTGGATGTGTATTCACTAAAAAAATAGAAAATGATATAGAAGATTTACAAAATAATAATTCAACCACACTGGCTCCTCAAGAAATTAACAACGATATCGATATTAATCATAAGGTAAATACATACATCAATGGTGTTAAGGTTGAATCAATTATGAATTTTGAATTGAAATATGATATTGATAAAAATGGATTAGTTGTAAGTGGCTTTGATATATTTGATGATGAACGAAAATATGCCCAAAAAACAAGGATGTCTAATTTTAAAATATTCAACGCATCAATAAATTATGGAACAATCATAGATATTTACAGGAATGAATATAGTATGTATTTAGAGAATGTAGTCCCACAATTATATTATTACGATTTTACAAATAAAGAATTCAAGGATAGTGATTTATCTTTACAAGGATTCAATGGAATAATGGAATCATTTCGCAATGAACAATTAGTTGTTTCTATTACTAAAACTGACAGTGATACTTCATATCATACATATAATAATTATACAAATGAATTCAAACCAGTAAGCAATATGAATACAGAGGGCGTCAATATGAATACAGAGGGCGTCAATATATGTGCTATAGAAATGGAAGATGGTATCGTTTTTGGTATTATCGATAATAACATTGTAAAATTACACAAGGTTTCGTTGGAAGCAATTCCTGATGATGACATTATAGATTGTGATATTGGAAATGTTATTAATAATAAAACTAAACAGTGTGGTCCGTGTCCTGAAGATACCTTTAGTAAAATTAAAAATTCCAAAAAATGTACTAAATGTCCGTATGGCATGAGTACCCATGGACAAGTGGGTCAATCCCAATGCTCGATTACAGATACATTTAAGAAAAAAGTTATAGATAAGCCACTGGACACAAACTTTGATACTATTATTGAAAGTCAAAACGAAATTTATGAAATAGTAAAAGAGAAAATAGATATTAATAATGAAAATATTAAAGCTATTGATAATAATTTTACATTATTAACTAAAAAAATGTAAGATTAATATATATATGGATTGTAATTATTTTATTTTAGGGTTATTGTTAGTAACAATGTTAATTTTTATTAGTAATAAAAACAATGTATTATTTGTTGTATTAATAGGTGCTTTAGCACTTTTAGTTCTTAACGATATATTAACCAAAGAGCATTTTAATGTACCTATGACTAATATTTTAAATACCGAAAAGAGTAGTATTGATGTAGAACAAAAAACACAAGAAGTGATGATAACAACATTAGAAGATAAATTAAACTTATATAAAACCGCTCTTCAAGAAAAAGCGCAAGAGAGTGAAAAAAAAGAAATTAGTAAAATTAAAATAGAGAATTCGTGTGGTCCCTTTGACAAAATCGATGCTATGGATTATGTTGCCAACACCGAGAATATTAAAATTCTTAATAACTTGAATGTTAACGCTGGAGAATTTGACGAAATGTAAAACTTTTATTTTATTTTTATATATTATATGAAAAAAATCAGTGATGAAAATATCATTCTAATTAGTTTAATTATATTTGCTCTAGTTTTAATACTATTAGATTACCTTCTTAATAAAAGAGGTGTCCTTACAGAACGTTTTGAAGATTTCGACTATAATCAAGCATTCAATAATCAATTACAGAATTCCGAAACCGAACAAACATATGAAAATAACATTAGTCAAACCAGACATGTAAAATCTATTATTTCAAAATATACCGGTAAGGTTCTAAACGTTGAAGCGAATGGCGAACCACCATCTTCTATAGTAACCGTTCCATTTTTTAACGAAAAAAGCCAAAAAATGAATTTGAGTGTAAATATGGATGGGACATATAGTATAGTTATACCGAATAAGACTTCAACAAAACAACAATTTTTAGTGATTTTTATTGATAGTTCGGAAACATTTGCCAAACATATTCCATTGAAAAATCAGAATTTAGGATATAGTATAAATGAAGCCTCATACCCATTTTATATCTTAAAATCGCATTATGATATAACCAAGGCACTTCAATATCAGGATGGGGTAGTTATGATACGTCCATTAGCTAATTATGATAGTCAAAAATGGGATTTATCATATGAAAAAATAGAGAGCGTTATCGGAACCCATAAAAGAGCATTTGAAAGCAAACTTTCGGGGGATGTCCGCTCAAATCCGGAAGAATTGGGTAGTAATGAATATGGCGACATGGATAAAATTAAAATTAAATTGAATCTAGACAATCAAGTATTAAACCAATTTTTAGAAAAGAATCTCGATAAACTCGTTTCCATGGGTGGAAGTAATACGGATGATGAAAGTGTCTATGACACGAATCAAGGTAAAATTGACTTAGGTGGTGGGTGTCCAATTGATACCTCATATGGAAATAAGGTTCCAGCACAAGCCATCGCTTCTTTATGTCCAGGGTGTAACCCAAATAAATTGTAAAACAATTGTTGCTATTATTATTAAATAATAATTATTTTCTACAAATATATTAATATGCTAATTTATTTTGTATTTCTTTGTGTTATTTTGATGTTAATTGTTCTTTTATATAGTTCAATGAACCGTGAAAGTTTTCAAGCTCAAAATGATATTGATATTGGTCCAGAATATCAATTGAAACAAATGCTTGGCAATATAAACAAAAAGAATGAAAGTGTCAATATGGACCAATACGTCAAGAAAACCGGTGTCGAACAATCGGCCATCGCAGTAGCTAAAACGTATTGTCCAGTTCCACCGGAATTCGATGTAACCCAATATGTTAACAAAAATGATATTAAAGAAAAACAATGTCCTAAAATGCCCAATCTCAAAGACTATGTTTTAAAATCCAGTATTCCACCCGTTCAACAATGTCCTTCGTGTATATGTCCGAAAGTAAAAGTAGCAAGCGGATTATGTAAAAAATGTCCTGAAATTAGTAAGGACTTGTGTCCTCCACCTAAACCATGTGATTTCGCACAATGTAAAAATGTCATTAAATGTGGACCCGGAGACAAAATCATACCGCCATGTCCTAAATGTCCAGAAGTCAGACCATGTCCTAAAGAAGCAATTAAAATTTGTCCAGCGGTTAAACTACCTTCCAGAGATGACCTTAAATGTCCTTCACCCGAACCGTGTCCTGATAAGAAATGTCCGCCATGTAAATATTATGGTATGAAAGAAAACACAAAGGACGTCAATGAATTATTAGATGATATGATTAAATCCGATAACCAAGACCAACTACTAAAATTGAAGGAACGACTCGTCGATTTAGACTTACAAGATCCAGATGATTTACAAAATACAATCGATGGACTTAAATCTAAATTGGCACAGAAAGGAGAAAAACACAATCATCCAAACATGAATAATAAATTAAATGATATTTTAATGGCTGTACAAGGTATTAAAAGTAGTAAAATAATTGATTTAGAGGAACCCGAATCGGAAGATGAAAATAAAGGTCCTTCAACTACGGTTAGACCAGCTCAGGATAAATGCCAATCTTACCCTCTTAAAATTAATAAAATGGACAAATATAAAATTATGGGTGCTTCATTAATGTGAAAACGTTCTATAAATTTTATTAGAAAATGGAAGATCGTAAATATTTACGGTACTCCTACCAAATATTATATTTAAACGCCTTTTATCGGAATTATACTTTTGATTCCGAAATAATTCTTTTTTTGATGCTATTAATGCTATTGATGCTATTAATGATATTAATGCTATTAATGCTATTAATGCTATCACGCATATTTTACTGTTGACCATTATAATATTTATAATATTTATTATTATTAAAAATCGTAGTATGTTTCCAATGTTTTATATAAATTATATTTTTTTATTGTATATAATGAATAATAATATTAATTATATATTATCATTATTATTAATATTAATATTATTACTATTAATAGTATTTCCACTAAAAGAAAACTTTTCTTATAAAGCCCCATATTTCCGCAGCCAAGTATATCAGAATGTTTGTGAGCCTAAATATGGCGGTCTTTTAAGAGTTAAACGTTCCTTACAAGATGATTGTATCCGAACTCTAGAAGATCCTTGTTTATGAATTCAATGTCATTACGACCTATATTTTTGAAAAAACATAAAAATTGTATTTTTTTTTTAGGTCTTTATTTTAATGGATATCATATACATGATAATAGGATTGTGTAGTATCGTTCTACATTATCTGGTAATAGAAAAAAAATCGGTTAAACGCCTTATTAGATTTAGCGACATATCGAACTTGATTGTAGGTCTCAGTTTCGTATTAAAAAATTATCTTTTAGGACATATTGGATTATTGTTTAGCACGTGTTCATTAATTGGTAAAACATTTATATTACAGAAATATAAAATAAAAGACCTCCAGGACTTTATAATACATTATTTGAGTGTGTTATTAGCAATGTATTGGTTATTTAGTAAAGAAAAATGGAGTGTAGAGAACGATGTAATAATGAAAATAATATTAGTCATATTTCTACTCCATATATTATATTACAATTTCACCAATAAATATGTCTATTTATCCATGCCAATAGACAAACTCAAAGGACTCTTGGGTTACGCATTTATGCTAATGATTATGTTATGTGTAAATAGTGGGTTTAAATATATGGAGCCCTACATACCGGACATGTATCGCTATGATTTCTAACTAATCCCATCATACAGTCACAACAGACTTTATGTTTACACGGTAAATTTATTGGGTTTTTAATGGACCAAGGAATGCGACATATAGGACATTCATCGAGGTTAAATCCAGTACGATCTAATCTATAAAGTATAGTATTTGTGATATTTGGGTTATCGGTTTCTCGGCACATACTAACAACAAAATCGAGATCATTATCAGACGAATTGAATAGTGCTGTAATTTGAAATTTAATTAAGGTGGTTATAATCTCTTCGACTTTCCCAAACAGCGATATTTCGGTATCTGTACTTTCTAATTTTATATATTTTTCAAATATTGTAGTATTCATAAAAAAATTACCCGTGCTTTCTTTATGAAATGTCATGAGTAATTGACTAGACGGCACTTGTTTACACATTATATAAACACATACTTTATCGAATAAAATAGTGCTCATTTTATGCTTTATATATATATTCAAAGCATCTACCATATAATATGTCTATATTTTTTCTTAACTTTAGAATTTTGATGTTATAATATCTACTATACGTTTATTAATGACTTCGGTGGATAATGGTAGCGACCAATAATTATCATAAAACGCATTTTCGTGTTCGATAATAATATTATTGGTTTCGCATTCTTTCACGATATCTTCTTGTGATTTAGTGGATTCCATTAAAATAAAGTTGGCATCGGTTTTATAGTAATTGATGTCATTTTCGTCAAAATCGTTATAGATCGTTTCTTTGGATTTCCGGATTTTTTTCAATATTTTTTCTTGATATTTTGTATCATTAAGATAAACTAGCGCGAGGTCTTGATGGAACTTATTTATTTGATTAAATCGTACATTATTGTCTTCGAATATTTCCATAAATTTATTCGAACCAATCATATAGGCTAATTCGAGGTTTTCATATCCGCAACTATTGGAAAATCCCCGTAATACCAATACATTTTCATTTAGATATTTCAGCGAATCGAACGCACATTTTTCCGTAACTAGGTCCAAGAAAGTTTCGTCAATAATCACAATAATATTATCGGGCAATTTATTCAGGAATTTTTCGAATAGGTCCTTCTGTAAGCATTGACCACTTAGGAAATTCGGGTTCGATAAAAATACACATTTGGTTTTAGGTGTAATTTGGTTTAATATGTGATTATATCGAGGTTGAAGTGTCCCGTTTTTCGACTTATATACGCTGAATTTCACGTCTATTTTCAATTCACTGGTAATGAAATGTAGGCGTTCCGATAAAGGATACAGCGAAACCATAGCATCATATTTAGGAATCAATGTACTGAGGATTTTCTTTAAGGCGTTGTATTCATCTTTGAAGAAAATGAGTTGGTCGGAACTCACACCGAGTTTTTTGGAAAGTGCCATTGCGAGTGGTTTAGGAGTTTTCGATTTAATGTTTTTAGTTTGTTTAGAGTAATCGTAGTTTTTAAGGGTTTCTTCCATTTTTTTAGACATACCATAGGGATTTTGTTTATTTACATATACATCATTTTCGGTTGGATATTTCGATAATTTTGATGTGCTATAGAGATTATTTTTAAGATTGAGGTGCGTCGATGGAACAAATGATGTAATATCGCCGTTGTTTTCTTCCAGCATTCTTGACGAAAATAGTTTCCCATTAATACGATGATAATCTTGCTTGAATACCGGGAAAATGATTTTCACTATATCATCGGGATGGTTTGTTAATTTTGACATATAATTATTGGTCTTATTATAGATGTTCTTCAAGGTTTTGTTTTTGACACTCGATGTATCAATATGATTATTATTGAATACACCACTATCTATTCTTATTGTGGAAACACCTATTTTATGGGTATGGTTTTCATATGCCAATAAGTTTGCCATACGTTCAATCGATGATTTGGAAATAATATCACTTGCTTTATAGGTTAATGTGTCCTGTGCTTTGGAAGATGGCGATGAAATAAAGAAGATTTTTCCACCTTTAGAGCGTTGTCGCATTTTATGGATGATTTTTTGGTTTAAATAAAAGGGTCCATTGACATTTACATTTAGTTCCTTTGTAAAATCCATAGGTTCGCTAAGTGTAATATCAATGCGTTTCGGTTTCATATAGGCACAATTTATTACAAGGTCGATGTGTTTATATTTAGAGTAAACTGTATTAAGTCCTTCATCAATGGATTTTATGTCACTAAATTCCATTACTATTCCATCGATTTTCTTGAAATTATTTAATTTTCCGATGGCTTTAGAAACACTATCTTCGCTTTTCCCAGTAATCACAACGTCGCAATTGTATTTTGTGAAAAATTTCGCAATAGATAATCCAATTCCACGCGTTCCACCGGTAATTAATATAACTTTTTTATCAAAATCATCACTACTTGATGTGAATTTCTCGTAGTTTTTATTTAAAACTAGTATTAACATACTTATTACGAGAATTATCATTAATAAGATTTTTATCATTTAATATATATTCCTATTTTTTTTTATTAGTTTATTTTATACAATGCCTGTTCGTAAAACGTTGAAAAAAAAGAGAGGGGGGGCTGCTAATCAGAATGATGAAGCAAATGAAGCAACTAAAGTATATGAAGATTATAAAAATTGTAAAGATGAAAATAAATCTAAAGGGAGATTTTCAAAAACCCCGTGTAAAAAAAATGTTATTCGCAGTTTTAACAAATTAATAGGAAACGCCGTAGTCAACCCCAACGATAACGAAGAAAACAACAACACTGCGATGAACTATCAGCCAGAACAAGTCAAAAGATCTATTGCTTTAGACTCAGAATATGGTAATAAAACAAACCTATATCGTGTAGTGAAAAAAATAAAAGTCCACCCTCGAACAAATGTAAGAAAGGTTTTTCCTAAAACATCTAGTAAGGGTGAGAATAATAGCCCACGTGCTCGTGGATATTCTGGACCACCATCTGGCGGTTCACGTAAGAAACGAACATTGAAAAAAAAAGCAAGACGTCCAAAAAAACAATCAACAAAAAGAAAAGCCAGAAAATAAATTTATTTTATTTTATTTAAAACTAGTATTAACATACTTATTACGAGAATTATCATTAATAAGATTAATATATATTCCTATTTTTTTTTATTAGTTTATTTTATAAAATGCCTGTTCGTAATAGTAATAAAAAAACGTTGAAAAAAAAG
>Ga0114994_10001090_pt1 | contig 19242 bp, 15 predicted proteins | sample ArcticOcean_MG_C_9_FD_87043 | JGI IMG/M metagenome (GOLD analysis project Ga0114994, IMG submission 87043) | Marine microbial communities from western Arctic Ocean - ArcticOcean_MG_CB2_152 | ecosystem: Environmental > Aquatic > Marine > Oceanic | place: Arctic Ocean: Canada Basin | collected...
ATAAATCAAAAAAAACCCAAAAAGAGGCTATAAAACATTTTTTTTTTTGGGGGGGGGGGAAAATAAAAAAATATGGATTCCATTTTAATTTTTTTGAAATTATGAAAAGTTCCAATAAAAAAAAAACATTTTTATTACATTATATTAATGAGTGATTCAAATATTCAAGTATTAGTTAATAAAAAAAAGGTAAATAAAATGGATACAACCAAAACGACGATTATTACTTTCTTTTTAATTATATTTATTGTCATATTGATTGTAATTGCTAATTTCATTGGTCCCCACTTTCTGAATGTATTTTTATTTTCATTATTGTTTGGGTTTCCACTATTGATACTATACAGAGAACAAATAGCAAAAAAATTACCTGAAAATATCGCCAGTTACTTAGTAGGAACACAGGAAGAAATAAACACTGATGTTCAAGAGGCTCTAAAAATACATAGTAATCCATTATTTGCTCGTGAAGTCCAAATATTTATATTAGGACTAATTAGTTTATTTGTCGCCATACAAACATTAAGACAACGTAATAAAGAATTCACTGGATTACTAACCAGTCTGTTCTTCACCATATTGGCTATGATTTTTATGAACGATTTATTTTGATTTAAAGATTTACAGTTGATAAAAATACATTAAAAATGGTTGAATACGTCCTTGAACTACAAACCGTACAGGCTTCGGCATTTAGAATATTAGTCGAAGCACTAAAGGAAATATTAACCGATGCCAACTTTGAATTCGATGAAAGTGGTATGAAAATTGTTGCTATGGATTCGTCCCATACTGTTTTAGTTCATTTACGATTAAATGCCAATAATTTTGAAAATTATGCTTGTAGACGTAATAAATTAATATTGGGGGTCAATCTTATTAATTTATATAAATTAATGAAAATAATGGGTAATAATGATACACTATCATTAAAGGTAGAAGAAGATGATTTGAGTTCGCTTCATATTTTTATTGAAAATAGTGAAAAGAATTCGATTACAAAATTCAAATTGAATTTGATGGACCTTCATGAAGAAAATATTGAAATACCACCACCCTCATTCGAATCAGTAATAACAATGCCTTCATTAGACTTCCAAAAAATATGTCGTGATATGCATAACTTAGCTGAAGAAATTGAGATTAAAAGTGTTGGAAATCAACTCATATTTAGTTGTAAAGGACAATTTGCGGAACAAGAAACCAGTATTGGAAGTTCAAGTAATGGTTTAGCATTTATACAAAATGAAGAAGATAAAATCGTTCAAGGAATATATGCTTTGAAACATTTAGTTTTATTTAGTAAATGTACTAATTTATGTAATTCAGTGGAACTCTATTTGAAAAATGACTTCCCATTAATTATAAAATATGCGGTTGCTTCATTAGGTGAAATCAAACTATGTTTAGCACCAAAATACGATTAATTATCGGTAATCGATAATCGATAGTAATCGATAATAATAATAATAATAATAAGAATAATCGATAGTAATCGATAATAATAATAAGAATAATCGATAGTAATCGATAGTAATCGATAATAATAATAAGAATAATCGATAGTAATCGATAGTAAGAATAATCGATAGTAATCGATAATAATAATAATAAGAATAATCGATAGTAATCGGTAATCGATAGTAATCGATAGTAATCGATAATAAGAATAAAAAAATTAATTTCTAGATTTATGAGCCTTGTAAATACATTGGGCTACAAACAACTTAGGAATTTTCTTCGACAGTAAATCCAATGAAGATTCAGTTGAATCTTTATTCCATATTTTCAAGATACAAAAGGATTTCTTAGGACTGATTGATATACCATTAATATTACTGTTATCTTCACTTTTTAATATTTTTTCATTAGATAACGCCATGGATAATTCAATCCATGAATTATATATATCACGTTTTGATATTTTATAAGACCAGCAACCACCATTAACATTTTCCTCATTTTCCCATAATGGTTTTATATCATTTTTCATCAAAAAAAACATCCCTTCTTGGATTTTTCTTTCATCTAAGACCTTGTGTAAAATCCAGAAATCTTCAATAGTATTAATTGTCCATAATTTCTTATAACTATCAATACTCCAGTCTTGGTCCTTCGGGTCATGGAACCACAAAACCCAATTATCCTTAAGATTATTCATAATGGATAATATATTAACTAATAATGTTTTTTTATTCTTTATATAGTATATTTAAATCATTTATCTCTAACTTAAAATCGGTTAGGTTTGTATTAATATTACCACTATTATCAATGAATTCGAAATATGATATGGTTCCATTAACTTTTGTATGAAATCTATTGAAAATATTATTCCAATATGGGATAGTATCTTTACTAAAATCTAATATAGCGTCATTTAAACTAAACATATTCATTAATTCAGTTATATCTTCGAATTTATCATTATCACAATAATACCCAAAAAAAGCAAATTGTTTATTTCGTTGGTAGTTTCCATTATATTTTTCAAAAAATGCTATATTTTTATTCGTATCAAATATAATATAATCATTGTCGGTATTGATATCATCTTTATTAGAGATATAGTCGTATTTAATCATTTGCGGTGGATTAATATAACTATTAACAAAATCTTCTATTTTAAAATAAATGTCATATAAAACGTATATTATTTCTTGTACACTTACCATATTTATTAAAAACAAATATATTTTATATTTAGGTAAAAAAAAAATATTTTAAATTAATATAATGAATAATTTGCTTTTACTATTAACCGTGATTTTAGGAATAGTTGCCATTGTAGATGAAATGCGATTGATTAAAGTTAAAATACCAGACACAACTAAGGTATTGCTATTGATGTGCGTTTTAGTTCTTTTCCTAAAAACACATAAATTAGAAAACTTTCTTCTTAAACAAGAATTAGTAAAAAATGGAGCCAATGAAGGGAAAAAATGTGGCTATGCGGGATTAAATTTATCTAAAAACGAATATGACCCAAATAAATTATGTAACTACACAATACCCGATACTAATAATATTCCTCTTAAAGAAAAATTAGTATATCAAATGCCGAATTCCTTCAAGTCAGCGGAATTCAAACCGGATGGAACTGACAAACCTTCTTTAGACGGTAGCGACGAATTAAAAAATATTTCTAACTTCACTTTCAACCAGAACGTATCTAGTCCGGATTGTTGTCCTTCCATATATTCCAGTAGCTCAGGATGCGTATGTAATAATCAAACCCAAAACCAATTTATTCAAAGCCGTGGAGGAAATAGTTCGCATTTAACCGAATTTTAAATAGGAATTATATTTTTCATTTTTTTTTATCAATATTTAGTATTTAGTATTGTCCAGACCAAAAAAAAAAGGACATTAATCATCAAACATTATAGTCATAATTAAGTTATGGTGTATAATGTTTTGAAATCGGACATCCACCCACCATTATTTAACACCTAAAAAAATAATCGTGGCTCTCTTATAGAATACATAGAATCATTTTTTAGTGAATACAAAAAAAAATATGATTTTAATGATAAACGGAATTATTTATTTATTTATTTATTATTATTTTAAAAATTGAATATGTTGATTAAACAATTTAAAAAAAAAATATATATCTATAGTAAAATGTCGCATTTGAGCAAAGAACTCGACTACAATTCTAAAATTAGAGATGTTAAAGCCGCTCAAATGAGTGTTTTATCACCTGATGAAATTAAGGATCGGTCCGTTGTACACGTTAAAGAGACCGTTCTTTACGATTCTTCAGGAGAACCTATTGTAGGTGGTTTATTTGACCCTCGTATGGGTGTCATTGATCATGGAAAAATATGTCCTACTGATGGTCTCGATAATCGGTTTTGTCCAGGTTATTTTGGACACATTGAATTAGTACGACCCGTATATCATGTACAATTTCTTGATAACGTTATAAGTATTTTTAAATGTATTTGTAAAACCTGTTCCAAGCTACTGGTTGATATTAATGATCCAGAAGTTAAAAATACATTAATGAACCTTGAAAATAAAAAGAGAATGGGTTATATTATCGAATTGGCTTCAAAGGTCAAATCGTGTGGTGATTTTAATAATGACGAAAATGGTTGTGGAGCACTACAACCTTCTAAAATATTCAAAGATCCTAAAAAACTATGTAAGCTTTACTCTGAGTTTAAAGAAAATCTTATGCCAGAAGCCACTCTTGAAGAACGTAAACAAGCACTTACACCTGAAATAGCCATTAAACTTTTTAAACGTATTAGTGATGATGATGCTATGGCAATGGGTTTAAATCATAACTGGTGTCGTCCAGAGTGGTTAATTTGTAGTATTGTGCCAGTACCACCACCGACTGTAAGACCATCGGTTAGACAAGCCAATGGAACCCGAAGTGAAGATGATATTACACATAAATTAATTGATATATTGAAAACCAATAATCAATTACGTAAGAAATTAGATGCGGAAACTACCAAACAATCTACTATTGAAGAATGGATGAACGTTCTCCAATATCATGTTGCAACCTTTATTGATAACGATTTACCAAATGTAAATCCATCTAGTCATAGGTCAGGGAGACCATTGAAAACACTCCGTGAACGCCTAAAGGGTAAAGAGGGACGAATTAGAGGAAATCTTATGGGAAAGCGTGTAGATCATTGTGCGCGTAGTGTAATTACACCCGACCCAAATATTAAAATTAATGAATTAGGAGTTCCATACAAAGTTGCTACAAACTTAACATTTCCCGAAGTTGTTAATAAATATAATATGGCTCGTATTTATCAATATGTTCGTAATGGTCCATTCAAGCATCCGGGTGCCAAGAGTATCAAACGTCTGGTTGACCAAGGTACGACATCATTGATGCATGTGGATACCAGCACGATCACTCTTAATGAAGGTGACATTGTAAACCGACATTTAATTGATGGTGACGTAGTCCTTTTCAATCGGCAGCCATCGCTTCACAAACTTAGTATGATGGCGCATACAATTCGGGTTATGCCATATGACACGTTCCGTTTGAATGTCAGTGTAACAACACCTTATAATGCTGATTTTGATGGTGATGAAATGAACATGCACGTTCCACAGTCTCTTCAAACCTCGTGTGAGTTGAAGTATATAGCGGCGGTTCCCAATCAAATCATTAGTCCAAGAGAACATTCACCTATTATTACACCAGTTCAAGATACTTTATTAGGTGTTAATAGAATAACAAAGGACAATGTATTTTTCACCCACAACGAAATGATGAACATCTTAATTTATGTTGATAGTTTTAATGGAACACTTCCAGAACCATCGCAAAAGAAACCGAAACGTTGGTCGGGTCGTCAATTGCTTTCGGTGATTATTCCAAATGGAATCAATATTAATATGAAAAACAACTCGTTCGACGAAACCAAGAAAGACGATAAATTGAATCATGTTATCATTCAAAATGGAGAACTAATTCAAGGGTGTATTGATAAGAAAATTATGAGTAGTGGTACTCGCGGTCTTATTCACATCATTTTCAATGATTATGGTATTGAAAAATGTCAGCAATTTCTGGACGATTTACAGAATGTTATTACCCGATACTTGGTTAAAACTGCTTTCAGTGTTGGTATTAGTGACCTAATTGCCAATAAAGAAACGAATGAACTGATTGAAAAGGCAATTATTTCGAAAAAAAAAGAAGTAGCTAAATTGACCCAACAACTACATAATAGAACATTCGATAAAGGACCGAGTGACACTGTTAGTGAACATTTCGAAAAAAATATTAATAAAATTCTTAACAAGGCTATCGCCGAAGCCGGTAAAATTGGATTAACGTCTTTATCTAGTGATAACCGTATGACTAATATGGTATCCGCCGGTTCCAAGGGTAAATCAATTAATATTGCTCAGATGATTGCTTGTTTGGGTCAGCAAAATGTTGATGGTAAACGTATTCCCAATGGTTTCAATGATAGAACCTTACCACATTTCACTAAATATGATATTAGTCCAGAAAGTAAAGGGTTTGTTGAAAATAGTTTCATTCGTGGTTTAACACCACAAGAATTCTTCTTCCACGCAATGGGGGGTAGAGAAGGTCTTATTGATACAGCGGTTAAGACCTCTGAAACGGGTTATATTCAAAGAAAACTTATTAAGGCTATGGAAGACCTTAAAACCTCCTTCAATTTGTCAGTACGAAATGCTAATGGGACAATTATTCAGTTCTTATATGGCGAGGATGGTATTGATGCGTGTAAACTTGAAAACCAGGTTCTGAATTATTTAAAAGATGACTATGAAACTATTAAGAACAAATATAGATTTGATAAGAAAGAAAAATGGAATTCCTTTATGACTGGTCAAGCTATTAATGATATGAAAGAAACTGGAGATTATTCTATTAAACTCGAAGAACATTTCAGCGAAATATTCGACGATTATAATCTCGTTAAAACAAAGATTTTCGTAAATTCTAAGGATACAACTATCAAGGCGCCGATTAATATTTATAGAATGATAGAAGGTGCCAAGAAAACATTTGAAATAGTCGGTGCGAACTTGTCAAATCTGAATCCTGTGTATGTATTAGAAAGATTAAATGAACTTATTAAAGGGTTGAGGGTCAATAAATATGATAGTTGTACACAACTCTATGCGATTTTCTTGAGAAGTTATTTGTCGCCAAAACTAGTGATCAAATACCATAAACTTAATAAAATGGCCTTTGATTATATATTAACAAATATAAAAACACGGTTTCAAAAGAGCAAGGTTCAACCCAATGAAATGGTTGGACCCGTTGCCGCACAGTCTATTGGCGAACCAGCAACACAGATGACATTGAATACTTTCCACTTTGCTGGGGTTTCAGAGAAATCTAATGTTACTAGAGGTGTGCCAAGATTGAAGGAATTACTGCATTTGTCTAAATCTATTAAAGCACCATCATTAACCGTATATCTAGAAGATGAATTCTCACAAGATAAAAACAAAGCGAAAACAATATTAAATAAAATAGAATTGACAAAACTAAATGAAATTGTTTCAAATATCAAAATATATTTCGACCCCGATGATAATAATTCTCTTATTGAAGAGGATCGCCCTTTAATTCAACTATACAAAATATTTTCAGAAGTAGACAACGAGTTGGATATAGATGACGATTGTAAGTCAAATTGGATTATTAGAATTGAATTTGATAAGGAAATAATGATGAATAAGGATATTACAATGGAAATGGTATATTTCAAATTGAATCAAAAATACGATGAAAACGTATCATGTGTCTATAGTGATGATAATTCATCTAAATTAGTATTCCGGGTTCGGTTGTTTAAAACTAAGAAACTCGATTATGATAAAGTAAATGATTTAAATTATATTAAGACGCTTATTAAAGATATGCGTGAAAAAGTTATAATTAAGGGTATTTCACCACTGAAAACGGTTTCGATGTTTAAAAGTAATACTAAACTCATTAAGGAACAAAATGACTATAAAACTATTGATGAATGGGTATTGGATACCAATGGGAATAATATGCTTGAAATTATGAATGTAGAAAATATAGATAAGAATCGCGTTGAATCCAATGATATTTATGAAATATATGAACTTTTGGGTATCGAAGCGGCACGTTCAGTATTAATGAAAGAACTTCGGGATGTTATTGATGGCGCCGGTTCATATGTTAATTACAGACACTTGTCATTATTAACGGACATTATGACAAATCGTGGAGCATTGATGTCTATCGATAGATTTGGTATTAACCGCGGTAATATTGGTCCTTTGGCGAAATGTTCTTTTGAAGAAACTACTGACCAATTGTTTAAGGCGGCTATATTTGGTGAAGTAGATAACCTGAAGGGTGTTTCAGCAAATATTATGATGGGTCAAATTCCACCGTGTGGGACGGGTGCCACCGAATATCTATTGGATGAATCTAAACTTGTAGATAATCAACCGATTAAAGAAACCGACGTTGGAGATATTGAAAATTGGGAGGAAAAAGCAACCTATTGTGATGAGAATATTGGAATTGATTTCGATATTGATGCTATTGAAGCGGAACATATGATGTAAATCTATTCTATTCTAATGAAATGAAAATACCTTTTTATTGTGAAATGAAATCTTTTTTTTATTGTGAAATGAAATCTTTTTTTTATTGTGAAATGAAATCTTTTTTTTATTGTGAAATGAAATCTTTTTTTTATTGTGAAATGAAATCTTTTTTTTATTGCGAAATGAAATCTTTTTTTCTTTTGTAATATTATAATGGGAACAAAAACAAAAACAAAACAACCAAGAAAAACAACAAAACCAGTAAAAAAACCAGTAAGACAAGCCGGTGGTAAAGTTCATATGCCAGCGGAATATTACGGTGTAGATTCAGGTGTATATACACCTAATCCTGTAGCAGGATACAGCGCTCAAGATGTACCAGTTAGTCATGGTGTAACACATAATGGGGTAGCCGGACCTAGTATGACAGTAACACCTTTATTTATGAAAGGTGGTTGTGGTTGTGGGTGTGCTCTTAAACCAGGTATGGCTGGTGGAAAAAATAAAAAAAGTAAGAAACTCAAACGTAGTAACAAAAATAAAAAAGCAAAACGTGTTGGAACAAAGAAATCCAAACGTTCAAAGAAATAAATTAATAATAAAAAAATAAATTAATTAATAAAAAAATAAATAAAAAAATAAAAAAATAAATTAATAAATTAATAAATTAATAAATTAAACCCTTTTAGGTTGTTTTTTGGTACGCCGAAATAATCTTTTTACGCGATTACCCATTCTTGTTTTTTTTTTAACAGTATATAATACGTTTCCAACCCTATATGGGTTTCGGTTTCTATATTTTTTACAACTATGTTTAATTTGTCTAAATGTTTTTTTAATACTATTTGATGAAAAAGACTCATTTGATTCTCGTTTACATCTTTTACATTTTAAACAAACACTATTATTACAGTCTTTAAGTAATATGTCTGCCAAATTAACGTTAGTGTCTTTGGAATCATTATTGGTTCTAATAGTTGAATTTTTTTTAGGGTATGATGGTCCATTAACATTATATTGTGTTTTCATAGGCTTCCAATTTGTCATTATATAATATATTGTATATAATAATTACTTTATATTGGGTAGCATTTTAAACAATTATTTAAATTATTTAAATTATTTAAAATTTTTAATTTCATTTTAATCTATACGATGTCAAAAGCAATTGGAATAGATTTAGGAACGACATATAGCGCGGTGGGTGTTTTTCAAAATGGAAAAGTTGAAATTATCGCAAATGAACAAGGAAACAGAACAACGCCTTCATATGTTGCCTTCACTGAAACCGAACGTATTATCGGTGACCCAGCAAAAGCTCAATCTTCGCTTAATGCCGAAAACACTATTTTTGATGCTAAACGTCTTATTGGACGCAAAGTAGATGATCCGGTGTTAACTACCGATATAAAGCATTGGCCTTTTAAGGTTATTGGAGACTCTAACAAGAAACCTAAACTCGAAGTATCCTATAAAAACGAAACTAAGACATTTCATCCAGAAGAAATTTCATCAATGATTCTTGGACATATGAAAGAAATTGCTGAGAATTACTTAGGATGTGAAGTTAAAAACGCCGTTATTACCGTTCCCGCTTATTTCAATGATGCTCAAAGACAAGCTACTAAAGATGCTGGGGCTATTGCTGGATTAAATGTGTTACGAATTATTAATGAACCTACTGCGGCCGCTATTGCGTATGGTTTAGAAAAGAAAGTCGCCACCGAACAAAATATACTTATCTTTGATTTGGGAGGTGGAACGTTTGACGTAAGTCTTCTTACTATTGATGATGGTATATATGAAGTCAAAGCAACAGCGGGCGATACACATTTAGGTGGTGAAGATTTTGATACACGTCTAGTTTCACATTTAATTGAAGATTTCAAACGTAAAAACAAACGTGATATTAGTGGGAATAAAAGAAGTATGAAGCGTCTTAGAACTGCGTGTGAAAAAGCCAAGCGAACATTGAGTTCATCGGCTAATGCTAGCATTGAAATAGATTCGCTTTTTGAAGGTATCGATTATTACACATCTATTTCACGTGCTAAATTTGAATCATTATGTGACGATTTATTCCGTGGATGTCTTGAACCGGTTGAAAAGGTTCTTCGGGATGCTAAAATGGATAAAGGACATATTCATGAAGTTGTATTGGTTGGTGGTTCAACGCGAATTCCAAAGGTACAAAAACTACTTAGTGAGTTCTTTAATGGTAAAGACTTGAACAAGACGATTAATCCCGATGAAGCTGTTGCGTATGGGGCTGCGATTCAGGCTTCTATTTTGAATGGGGACAAGAATGAAGAAACGGATCAATTGCTATTGTTAGATGTTGCGCCTTTATCTCTTGGTATTGAAACGGCTGGAGGTATTATGACTAATCTTATTAGTCGGAATACAACCATTCCTTCTAAACAGACACAGGTTTTTAGTACATATGCCGATAATCAACCAGCAGTTACAATTAAAGTATATGAAGGAGAACGTAAATTTACTAAGGATAATAACCTATTAGGAAACTTTGAATTAACGGGCATTCCACCGGCTCCTAGAGGCGTTCCACAAATTGAGGTTGTATTTGATATTGATGCTAATGGTATTCTTATTGTTAGTGCGTCCGATAAATCCACTGGAATAATCGAAAAGGTTACCATTAAAAATGATAAAGGACGCTTAAATCAAGAAGATATTGAAGCTATGATTAATGATGCCGAAAAATTCAAAGAGGAAGACACCATTAATGCCAAAATTATTGAAGAACGTAATAATTTAGAAAACTATACTTATGGTATTAAATCCTCATTGGATAATGAACAATTAAAAGATAAATTTACGGAAACACAAAGGACCGACCTGAATAGGCTTGTAGAAGAAACACAAACATGGGTCGATGATAATAAAAACGAAACGGCTGAAGGTTACGAAAATAAAAGGAAGGAATTGGAAACCATTTACAATCCTATTATTGAAGAGATATATAAATCACAACCAGCACCGGGAGCAGCACCGGGACCAGCGCCGGGAGCTACTGGTTCTTCTTCAAATGAAACGTATGACGAAGTAGATTAATAATATATTGAATATATTATTCGGACAATATAAATATAAATAAAAATATAATAAATTATTTAAAAACATTGTTACAGTAATTAGTATATAATCATGGAAGACAAACGTGTTGAAGTAAACCTTTCACTCCTTTTAAATATGCGCTCTATGTTTCAAGTAATTTCACAACGGGGAGCTTTTAAGCCAGAAGAATTTAAAATTGTTGGTTCTGTTTATGACACATTAACCGCCGCAATTCAACCACATATTCCAAAAGATCAACCATTAGATGATGATACTGAAACTGTTATGGCAGCCTCTGAAAATCCGGAACCCATTAGTCAAAACGATACCACTGAAACTATTATGACTCCCACGGAACCGACTAAAACTAAATCTAAATCTAAACCTAAAACACCCAGAAGTAAAAAGGCGCAGGAACCGAAGGAAGTATAAAGTATTTCATTCTTTAAAATTATTTTTATTCTTTAAAATTATTTTCATTCTTTAAAATTATTTTATTCTTCAATAAAATGTTTAATATATTTCCATAATTCGGAACTTTCTTCCATTGTATACGCACCTCGTTTATGTGCTATTTTTATACCTTCAATTATTTTTTTTAATGCTTGTAGTTGTTCTTCGTCGTTATTATCCATATATGTATTAAGTTTTCCTTTTTTTTTAAATAAATAAATTTGAATTTTTACTATATAAAAATGTAAATAATAATAATATCATTCTTAATCAAAAAAAAAATGGCAAAAACTTCATATTACGAAGTTCTCGAAGAACTAAATAAATATAATATTCCAGGTGATTATCCAGTATTAAACTTATATTCAGATATAGATATAACCATAATTAAATTAGTACAAAGTGGGCGTATTTCAATGCTACCAAGATTTATTAAAAAATATCCGGAATTGAAACTAAAAGAACAATTAATAACGGGATTTTTCAATAAATTTTGTTGTTATGGTTGGAACCTAGAAATTATCCACGCAATAAAAAAAATAAAAATGATGACTATAATTCATGTATGTAAAGATTTATGTAGTCTATATGATGGAAATATTAAACAACTATTTGAAAATATAGAAATAAATTATTTGGTTTCAATGAACAACGCAATGTTGTTTCTCAAAACGTTCAAAAAGTATTTGGTTATAGACATACGAAGGGGATTAGAAGGTCCAGTTGAACCTATTTTAGATGCTTGTAAATATGGCACACTGGATACGGTTAAATATTTATTGAAATACAATAAACATAGAATGACTAATATTATATTTGCCGAGGATTTGATAGAAAATGCCTTTGAAAATAAAAATACAAATATATTGGAGCATTTGTGTAAGATTTTTAGTAATCTTCAACTTTATATAGTGTTTGTAGCTTCAAGTTCTAAAATTACGTTAAAAAAAATCAATATACTTTTGAAATATATGGACAACCGTTCTCACGACGATATACTTACAAGTGCTATACTAAATTCAACTTTAGACTACACCCAGGTTAATTCTATTTTAGTAAGAAAGAATTTCGCGATTGCTGATTACGATACTCAATATTGGGATCAAGATTGTTTATGTCTAACCAATGATACTTTATTTGATTTGTATATACAAAAAGCAAGAGATAAAGTGACACATAATAACATGATTTATAAAAAATGTCTAACTATGTTTAAAGTAAATTTTTACATGGTAAATTTACCTATTAAAAATACTATATCTAAATACCTAAATGATTATGCGACCCAGATACGGTTATTATACACCATATTTAAAAAAATATTGATGAATGATTATCTTAAATATAACCGCCGGGATTTAACAGCTACAATAATGTATTTATTCGAATTAAATGATTACAATACCATACAACTCGACAATTTTAATTTTACTACAACTAGACGTTGGGGACAAATACAAATATGTGAAACCGTTATTGAAACTCTATTTTATTGCGGTATTAACTTGACGAAACTATTTAATAGCGACACATTAAAACAATTATTGGGACATACGGTATTTGTAAAGTATTATAGGGGTCAATATATATTATATAAAAAAATAAAAGCAATACACGAGAAAAAACGCTCCAATCGCAAAAATAATTTTAAAGAACTGGTTTCGAGAATACCTAAAATGAATACGTGTATACCCAAACGCATAATTCCCGTTCATTTTACGCCGCTCAATTTCGTACAATTCTTAACAAACAACTCTACATTCTACGTGACTCCTAAGGCAAATGGTATTTATGAGGTAATCAATCTATCGTTGTTTTATCCTTATATTGACTTGTATTCAATTCGGAAAATTAATTTCGAAAGTGAAAAAATGCTTACAAATAATATCCACTATGTTTTTGGCAATTATAATGACCAAATAAAATTACGCAAACTACATGACGCTACATCTTCCTTGACTCTTTCCCATTATGTAGCCAATAATCAAGAGGAACTACTATATATTTATAATAAAGAGAAGGAACTTATTAAAACCTTTATAGAAGAAAATAAAGACAATACTGAACCTTTATGGTATCCGAAACTTATGGTTCTAATTAATTATCCGGAAGTTATGGATTATAAAGCCTTACACGATGGAAACGCAATAGACACTGTATTCGATAATGATGGCTGGATATTCATTAATAAAACTCAAGAGGAAATCTATAAAATGAAACCTAATGACCACTTAACTATTGATTTAGTATATTGGAAAGGGTTCTATACCACCCACGATAACCATATTATTAATTGCGAGAGTAATCCACATGATCCCATTGAAAATGATCCCATTGAAAATGAAATATATAGATGTTATTACGATATTGTCTCGAAAACTTGGTATCCTCGCGAAACCCGCCCCGATAAGAAAAACGCGAATTCACTAGATATAGTTAAACCCATTATGGATTATTTCTCTAAGCCGTGGAATTACAACGTATTGCTTTGTAATTATATGAAATATTACAAAGGCGATTTCTACTATAATAAAGACAAATTCTCATTTAATAGTTTTAAACATATGGTACCAAATCACGAGGATACGATTATAAAGAACTATGCTAATAGAGCCAAAATATTGGATTTAGGTTGTGGCTACAAATCCGCGCAAATTATGAAAAAATATCAAGCTGAAACATATATAGGTCTGGATGCCAAACGTATTGGAAATGAAAATACCTATTTATGTAATTTGAATACTAATTGGAATAATACACTGAAACTGTTCTATGGTATCGACTGTGGCTCACCGAATGTCATATTATGTTTAAACGCCATTCATTTTATCGATGATTGCTCAATATTCCAGAAAAATATTAAGACAATTTCAAATAAAAATACAGTATTTATTATACGATATTTAGATAGCGATTTATTGAAAACAATTATGAACCCGGGTGAAATTATACAGTATAATGAAAACTATGTCAAATATACAAACGAAAAACGCGATACAATTAAATATTACTATAGTCATTGCCACGATTCACACGTCATTGAAAAAGTCCTATCTTTAGACGACTTGAAAATGTATTTGGACAACTGGGAATTGATTGATTCGAATACAATTACGAGTGAACCGGACGACCACCCTTGGAAAAAATACCTAAATTGTTTTCGTGTAGTCGTATTCCGGTGTTTGTGATTCTATAAAAGTCAATAGACACTTCTTACACCGAAGTGATTGGCATTTCATTTTATTTATATTAAGGGATTTATTCGGTATTCTTTTTTTACATTCTATACATAACCGCTGTGTATCCTTTATTATTTTCTTGAATAGCGTTTTCTTTTTTTTAATTTGTGCGAAACAATTCGGGCATAAGAACCGGAGATTTTCAATACGATTATCACTTATTAAATTATTAAGTCTATCAAGGACTAATGGTAAAGGTTTCTTGAACCACATTCCATCATTGTCGCATTTTTTACATTTATATTCCAGGATTTCTTTATCAACTAGGAATAGCGCTAAATCGTCATTGGACACAAAAGACTTTTTACTTAAGATGAATGTATTAAGAGCATCTACTTTTTTTTGATAAATCGGATTTATTTCGTAGTTTTCCATTAATTATAATGTGAGATACTTGATATTTGAAATATCGACTTTATTGTTAAAATACTTTTCGACGAACATTTTGAATTTTTTTCCAGTGACTTCACGTGAGAATTTTTCGATATAATGTTTTCTGGGTGTCAAACTATTATAATTGTTATTGACGTATTCGAGTGCTTGTGGGAAATCATCGGCGGATTTAAAGAAAGCACCCGATTGGTTTCCGACGTATTTCCATCCACCTACAATATTGTAATTAAGGAGTACTGGCAAATTACAGCACAAGGCTTCTGTTAATATACGTGGTGAAGCATCGGAAACATTGGGTATAAGAATGAAGCGACTATTGTTATAGGCTTCTATGAGTTTCAACTGTGAAAGAAATCCGGTAGTTTCGCAGTGTTCCGCGCATCCAGGTGGGAGTTTACAGCCTTTACGACCAACTAATATTCCTTTCATATTGTATTTATTACACATGATTGAAATACATTCTTGGGCCAGTTTCCAGTTTTTATTGGTGGATACCCATCCATCACAATTGTCGTTGTCTTTTGGGCATATATAGATGAAATCGTATTTCTTTTCAGTTTTTTCAGTAGGTTTATAGACGTTGTAATCGCAGAAATCGGATTCTGATATTAGTGTACGTGGAATACCTTTTTTAATATGTTGATCAGGTTCCCGGAAACAGTGGAGCCAACCATCGACGACTTTCATATAATCGTAATCTTTCCAGGCTTTTTCAGAAGGATTGTTTAAAACGTCATGTTTATTGGTTGTAATTGACGGAAATTCATTGTAACTAGAGATACCAAGCACTAAGAAATTGTCTTTCTTATATTGTTTGTATTGTTCGTAGGAATTATCACGAGTAAATGGATGTGATAATAATACAATGGGAAGTTGATTACGATTTTCATCATAGACATTTACGAATGGTCTCTCGTGATTAGTTGGAATACCAAAGAAGTTTTCTTGGTTGTAGTTGAAAATTATTACTAGTAAGAAAAAAACTATAAGTATAACTAACACAAGATTGATTTCGTTCATTAATATATTTTTACATTATTTTTTTTCTGTTAAGATATTATAATAATGTTTCAAGAATTTCACCAAGGTGGGACTGGAGTGACTGGAGATGAAGAGAATATTGAAGGTGATGGAGCTGTAGAGACTATTGTAGCTAAAGATACTGGTTACATGGAGATAGGCCCTGGAGTGAATCTTGGAGATGACACTGATGAAGGAGCTGAAGCTGAGAATCTTGAAGATGATTCTGAAGGAGCTGGAGCTGGAGCTGGAGATGATAATCTTGAAGATGATTCTGAAGGAGCTGATGAAGGAGCTGAAGCTGGAGCTGGAGATGATTCTGATGAAGTAAATCCAGATGTAGACGCTGGAGCTGAAGGAGCTGATGAAGGAGCTGAAGCTGGAGCTGGAGATGATTCTGATGAAGTAAATCCAGATGTAGACGCTGGAGCTGAAGGAGCTGAAGGCACTGGAAATCTATTGACTAAAGCTAAGGAAACATTCGAAAATATATTTAATCCATCACCCAACGCCCCAGAACCTACACAAACTCCAGTAAGTGTTAAAGTTAACGTTAACGTTGATAAAAATTATGAAGTTGAAATACTGGAAAACAGCACAATTGCAGTATTAAAAGAAAAACTAATGGAAAATATGATTAATGATTTAATAGTTAAAGAACTTGAAAGTGAAAGTAAAAAAGGACTTGATGATAAAGAAATTATAAATAGAGAAAAAAAATATGTTATTTCCGCTAATAAAGGTTTTACTATAGGTGAAGATACAATAATGGCAGGTGGTGCAAAACAAACACAAAAAGGTGGTAATGACAACACAGCTATAGCCAGTGAGTTATACAAAATTATCAGAAACGTATACAACACACAAAAAGGTCTTGATCCTGAAGCAATTAAAACTAATTTATGTGGGTTGTTAAAAAACTCTAAAATTGAAGGTCTTATATTGCCTGGTGAATGTAATGGATACGAGAATTTAAACCCAAAATTTGTTTCACACCCACTAACATATGATCAACAAGGATCCACTGATCAACAAGGATCCACTAAACATAGAAATAATACTCGTGAAAAAGCTATTGTTAACCCTGTATATGATCATGCTAGTACTACTGGTGCTGCACAGGTGGCGACCCCCACCCAAACCGGCGGTAAAAAGGTATTATTTATGTTAAGTAGTCACGGGACAAAATTTACTAACGACGAAACAGTAAACCGTGACAAATATAAAAAATTAGTAGAAGAAACTGCTAGCAATATTTTAGATAAAGTTGACAATAAATCTGGTGAAATATATATAGGATATGATGGAGATGGTGCTGGTGCTCCGATAACATATTTATTTTATAAAGTTATACAAAAATTAATAAGCGAAGGTAAATCCGTTACACCAATGATAAGTCAAATTGCGGGTGACTATATGCCTAATGAGGAACAATTAAAATCTAATGTAAATTCTACATATACAGCTTTAAATAAGGATAGTGATGGTTTTCCAAGTAATCTTGAAAAGACTCTTGAAAAGACTATTAGAATACACTACAATGCTCCCAGTGAAACCAGTAATTCCAATGACGATAAAAATATATATGTAAATGTCGATGTTGGTGTTAGAATATACCCAAAAGAAGAAGGAGTTAGTGTATACCCAAAAATTAAAGGCGAAGAAAGTGCCCCCAAGGCCAAGGCTGATGGTAATTATAATTACGAAGATATGGGCGATCATTTTAAGGTTACATTGACAGATAAAGGTAAAGAAAGTGAAAAAGATAATTCCCTAATATCAGCATTTAATGATGGGAGAAGTGAATGTTTTGGTGGTATTACTTATGATAATGCAGGAAACAAAAAACTTGTAGGTTCATCAGCAGCCTGGAAACAATATTTTAACAAAAATCAAATTTTGTTTAAATCAATATATTACGTTCCCGTTTGGTCAAAAGACATTAAGGAATATGAAGATTCTATAACTCAACAAACTGGAGACAATTTGGAATTGTTTGAATCAGACCCAAATGTAACATTACTAGAAGGTTTAGTTAAAATAATAGAAGTTCCAGTTAAAACATCAAGCCAAACTCTTACACAAATCCCTGAGTTTACTTCTACTTCTATTGGTGACCCCCAAAAAGGTGGTGCGGAGTGTAATCGAAATTTTGAGAACATGACAACCATTAAACGCCTTAAGTTTGGAGATGGAACAGATTTAGATAAATCTAGAACAATACTTGAATCCTTAGATTATACAGGAAGGCATAGTATAGCATTATATTTAAAAGAAGGCGAATCTACATCTTTCTTCAATAAAACTAACCAAAACATTATTTATAGACATGATAAATCCGATTATTATATATTACAAGGCAAAAAAACAAATTATGATCTTGAAGACACTAAATGTTTGGGTAATAGTATAGGTTATACATACATATCATTACAAGATTTAATTAACAGAGATAACGGACATAATAAATTAGGAGGAGGTTCTAAGAAATCCAAGAAGAATAAGCGCGGTGGAAGCTCGAAAAAAAAAAGAACTTTGAAGAAACAGCGCAAATAAATAATTACAATTAATTAAATTTGATTGAATTTTTTGTTTATTATATTTTTTAATTATATTTTTTAACATTATAACTACCAATATGAATATCTACATTGAAGGCAATATTGGCACTGGTAAATCAACTTTCCTTGAATTTTTGAAAAACAATCTAGTGAATAATAATTGTAGTTATATCCAGGAACCTGTAGACCAATGGCTCGCGTTAATGGATTCTAAAGGGAAAAATATCTTGGAATATTTCTACGAAGACCAAGACAAATGGTCCTTTGCTTTTCAAATGAATAGTTTCGTTTCACGTATTAAGAAAATCGAAGACAATAAAAAAGAAATTAATCTTATTGAACGTTCGGTGTATACAGACCGATATTGTTTTGCTCTAAATTGTTTCAATGAAGGTAAAATGTCGGAAATCGAATATAAAATTTATTGTCAA
>Ga0114994_10001093_pt1 | contig 19220 bp, 15 predicted proteins | sample ArcticOcean_MG_C_9_FD_87043 | JGI IMG/M metagenome (GOLD analysis project Ga0114994, IMG submission 87043) | Marine microbial communities from western Arctic Ocean - ArcticOcean_MG_CB2_152 | ecosystem: Environmental > Aquatic > Marine > Oceanic | place: Arctic Ocean: Canada Basin | collected...
AGCGCGAAAGGACCTCGTCATGACGTCGCGTGCGTTCTTGGAGGTCGCGGTGCCGAAGCTCCGACGGCAGGGGCGGTTGACGCGGCCGCGGGGCTGGACGGAGCCCGTGAGTCCTGTCTCCCAACCAGTGTTAGTGGACCGCTGCACGCCCACGAGAAAAGCGACGGATTCGTGCTTTACGTGGTACGCGTGGCTCGAGGAAAGTTTTGGCGACGCATTAAATTTTCCGGACGTCGGAAAGCAGTGCGTGGTGTTCGGTGCGAATAAGGCGCGCGAGCGAGGTCTGGAAGTAGATGAAAGAATAGCGGACTTCTGCGCGCCGCGGACGTCCATAGTGCAAGGTCAGAGCCGACGCGTGGTCGATGGCGACGCCTACTACGGGTCAAACGATACCATTCTACACGTGCGCACGTCCGGCGTCTCGACGCATTATCACGACGCGTGGCACGGCAAGCCCAAGGGTGATAGCTCTATCGAGCCCGCGCGCATGGGTCGATTACTAGCGCCGTTCTACGCCTACATCCATCACGCGGACCCGAGCGTCACAAATTTCTACAAGCGGTTGATTCGGGACGTCGTCCGTTTCAACGAGCCGCGCGTGACGTGCGTCAGCGCCCGCATCGTCGAGTGGCTGGTGGCCACGGGATCTTATGTTTCAGTACATGCGCGGCGCAACGAGTTCCAGTTCGTCGAGGCGACCAAGAAGCTTGGCGCGGTAAGTTTAAGGGACACGGTGCGGCGGACCGTTGGCGATGCGGTCACCGTCTACGTCGCGACGGACGAGAGGGACCCGGCCTTCTTCGACGCGCTGCGGGCCGACGGACCCGTGGTTCTCCTGAGCGAACTGGTCGAGGCGGCGCGCAACACGTCGCGCGGGCTCCGGCTACGCCCCCGCGCGGACGGCCGCGCGTGGCCGCTCGACTACGTGCTTTATGCCCTGAACAGCATTAACGGCAACGAGCTCGGGTTCGTGGACGCCCTCGTCGCGTCCCAAGGCACCGTCTTCACGGGCGCCTGGTTCTCGACTTATACGGGCCTCGTCAACCGCTTGCGGGGCTACGGCGGCTTTGCCGACGCCTCGTCCTACTTCTCGACGCCGGGGCGCGAGGCGGCGTTCCAGGGGTTCGAGGCGCCGCGGTCGCCTTTGTACATGCGCGAGTGGGTCCAGGGCTGGCGCGGGATCGACGGGGATCTGGGGGCGGGGCCGCTCCCCGGCGAGCGCATCTTCGGCGAGCTCGCGGGTGGCGTCTATCCCGGCTTCTAGCGTCTTCTTAGGTAATGTGTGTTCTTGGTATACCGTGGTGCGCCTAGATGGCCGCTGCGTGGTGGCCTGAAAATTTTTAGAGCCCCGTAGCCACGATGAGCCGGTCTTGGGCCGCGCTGAGACGTCGATGCCACTTGGTCGCCGCTGGGATCTTTGCATAATCCGAGACAAGCCCCGAACCTTCCGCCCAAAGTTTTTACTAGTAATTCAGTTGACCACCGACGCACGCGCCGGGCAGCATGGAAGCCACGCCCACGAGAGCACGACGCCCCGCCGGCCGCGGCCTGGCCGGGGCAGCCCCGCCCTGCGGCGCGCTGGCTGCCCTCACGTGCAGCCTGACCCAGGACCTCTTCGTGGAGCCGGTTTTATATTTGGCCCCGAACGACGGTACGGCGCAAATCTACGAGCGTGCCGCCTTAGAACAGTGGCTGACCTCGCTCGGAATTGTTGGAGACAACCGGGGCCGGCTCGTGCCCGTCGCGGCCGTGCGAGTCGCCGTCGAGGCGGCGGTGGCCCGGGCCGAGGCGCCTCTGCAAGCAAGGGAAGCCTGGACCGCCGCGGCGCTCGCGGCGGCGGCGCGTGCCGCCCTCACCACTCACGACCTCGGCCCCCTGCGCCGCGTCGTTGCGGCGTCATCCTCCGCCGGCGACACCCTCTCCAAGGCCGGCGCGGTCCTTTTCGTGGAGGGCCTGCCCGCGGACTTACGGGAAGAGGCGGAACGCATCCTGGAGGCGCCGCGCGCCGACCTCGCGCCCCTCCAGGCCCGCGTGCGCGGTGTTTTAGAAAGACAATGCCACGCGGACCGCCTCGCCTTCGCCCGGCGCTGGAGCGCGCGCCGCCAGCACCAGACCGCGACGCCACGGTCGACGCGCCGCATCTCGTGGGACCCCGAGCTGCCCGCAGCGGCGCCCTTTCCGTCGCCCCCGGCCGAGACGCCCCACCGCGAGTGGCCGCTGCACGAGCCGGCCTCGGCGCCGGCGTCGCCCGACGTCGCGACGCGCGGCCGCTTCCGCGTCTCGCGCGCCGACGCCGTGCCCCAGCCGCCGCCGACGCCCCCGCCCAAAATGAAGCGGCCCTTCACCACGCCGCCCCAACCGCCCGCGCGGTCGCCCCGCTCCCTGTCGCGCTTCGAGGAGATGAAGCGCGCGGCCCAGGCGTCCGAGTCCGCCGCGCGCACGCTCCAGCGCTGGGCGCGGCGGTCTGCCGCACCACCGCCGCCGCCGGCCGAGTCGCCGCTCTCCCCGGCGTCGACGCGCCTGTGCGGCGAGGCCTTCGCCAGCGAGGCGGCGTTCTGGGCCGTGCGTATGCAGAGCTTGCGGCGGGGCAAGCTTGCGCGGGCTATCGCACCCGCCGTACCCGCCGCGCCGGCGCCGACGGGCCGCCGGGCGCGCGCGTCGATGGCCGCCCGGCCCGGCCGGCGGACGCTGCGCACGCGCGCCTCCGGCTGGGCCTCGTCGGAGGGCGCCGAGGCGTGCGCCGCCGCGGCCGCCGGTCACGCGTCGGCGGCCGCAGAGGCGGCCCAAGCCGCGGCGCAGGCGGCCTCGACCGCCGCGGACGCCGCGGAGGCCATCGACGATATCGTAGGAGTCTTAATGGACACCGTTGCGCCAAAAACTGTGGCGCCGATCGCAATGCCCGAGGCCGCCGATGAGACCGCGGCAGGACCCGCGACGCCGCCCGCCCGCCCGGCGAAGGCCCCGCACGCGCGGCCATCGAAGTCGCCACGGCCCGACGAGGTCGCCGACGTGAGCTACACGGAGTCGGAGCTCGCCGTGCTCTGCACGCCGGCCGCCGCGACCGCCACTCGCGAGCTCGCCGGCGACGCGGTCTCCGCCGCCCGCGAGCTCAAGCTCGACGAAGTGGAGACCCCCGCGGCGCCGCGGCCGCCGTCCGGGCGACGGTCGCGGTCGCCGTGGTCGCGAGCGAGCCCGCTACGGTGCGCCACGAGCGAGGCTCCGAAGGACCCGGGGCCGAAGCTGGCGCTGCCGCCGCGGCCTAAGAAGATCTCGCCGCGGTGCATCACCATGTTCCCGCCGGCCGAAGAGTCGCCGCCGGCCGCCAAGGCCGCCCTTCCCGGCTCACCGCCCGCGGCCAAGGGGTCACTGCCGCTCGTCCTGCCCGGCGGGCGGAAGCTTCCGCCCGTCTTTTGAGCCTCCCCGGGGGCGCGTACGCCAAGCAATTAGTACTACAAACACAACATTACACGCGTCCACGCGACGTCGCGGCGGCTAGGCGCCGTCGATGCGGGGCTTCTTCGTGGGACGTAGGCCTTCTTCATCAGAAAGCTGCTTGGGCCGCACCCAACGGATAGGTCCGGCAGGTTCCGGATCGTTTGGATCGCGCCAGTACTTTCTTTTGGGAGCGACCGGTTGGTCCGCGGCTTCGCGGAAACCGTGGACCGGTATATCCAACACGGTGGGTGGCCGCAGCATTTCCACGTCATCATATAAATTATCACGTCTCATCAACCGATAGCCGGTGATGTCGGGAGTACCGGTCTCGGACGCCGCGTTCGCAAACAGTGTTCCGGGGTGCCGCCGCGAGACGCAGAGGCGGTGGCTCTCCTCGTCAGACTGCTTGGCGTGGACGTGACCAAAAACACATAACGAAGGCGCCCGGTGCTGCGCTAGCGCTTGCGCGAAGGCGTCGCACCCGCACCGCCGCTCGCGCCCCACGAGGTCCATGATGCCGTAGGGCGGCCCATGCACGACGACCACGACACCTCGATCTGTGTCCGCCTTCTTGAAGAGCGCGTCCCACCGCTCGAGCGACGCCTCGTGCTCGTCTGGCCGGATGCCGTTGTGGCCCGACGCACACGGCAACTTGCCCTCGCCCGTGTGCTGGTCCACTAGCGGTATGAGCGGCGTCACCGGCGACCCGATGACGCGCAGTTTAGCAGAGCCGCCGCCAATCGTCTCCACGTCGAGGTCCACGTGCGTTTCTCGCAACACGTGGATCCGATCAGGATAGGACCCGACCAACAATTTCACGACGGCGTCTGTCGCATCCTTCGCCGTCCGGCCCAAAGGCCGCCGCCGCTCCGTCCGCCACCTATGACCGACCCGGTCCATGGCCCCGCAGCAGTCGCACAGGTCGTCGTCGCACAGTAACCCGTCGTGGTTCCCGCCGATGACTACCACATGGCACCGCGGCCGCGCGTCGATGATGTCCCGAAACACGGTCGCCCAGGCCCCGACCGACGCCAGCTCCTTCTGGTAGCCCGTCTCCCTGACGCCCGTCGCTCGCCGATCGATGCCGCGCCCGGTCTCCGTCGCGAGCTCATCATTCTGCTCCAGGCCCAAATCGCCCGCGAAGATCGCCAGGCCGATGTCCGGCGGCGCGTGCGCCCGGAACCACTCGGCCGTGTCCACGCGCCGACGGTCCTCGCCGTCCCCCACGAAGTAGGCCTTGTCCCACTGGTGCCGGTGGAGGTCGGCGAAGCAGGCGCACCGGACTTTTGCGTCGTCCTTTTGGGCGCTTTCGATCCGCAGCTCGTGCGTCGTTTCCAACTTGTCGTCCGTGTCCTCGAACGCGTCGAAGTAGGAGAACTTGGCCTTGCGCGCGAGGACGGTGCCCGGGCGCGGCGGCGGCGCTTCTGGCGCGGTCGGCGGCGCGGCGGCGTCCGGCGGCGCTGCCAGCGGTGCCGGCGCATCCGGCGGTGGCACCGCTGGCGCGCGCCGCGGCGGCTGCGAGTCCTGGGAGTCGGCCGTCAGGTCCGTCACCGGCGGGCCCATGAGCTCCACAGAATCATCGTCGTCGAGTGTAAGATCGATTTGGGTCGCCATGCTGTCTAACTATGGTCTAAGACCGAGTTGAGCAGCCATGGGCTATCCTACGGCGAGCTATGCGCCTGCAATAGTGCGGTTTGACAGCCGCGGCTTTGCCTGATAAATTTTGCCGCAAAACGGGTTTGACGGGTTTTTCGCATAATTGACTAGGCGCCAGCATACGACACCCTACCACGGAGGGGGCCGCCGAGAGTACATAGAGACCCCCGGCCTGTGTCCGGTGAGATCGTATCGACCTCTGGCGAGCGGAAACGTAAAAAAATGGCCTTGCCCGATGCTATAATGCAGGCCGCGCGTGATGGCGACGGAGATAGAGTTTTTGCGTGGCTAGACGCCCACGAGGCCGCAGCGCCGCGAACCGTCAACGCGTATCATGTGGGGCAAGGAGTAACCATGCTCATGGCGATCGCGTGCGGCCGAGCCGATGCAAGCCATGACTCTGAGACAAGCTGCTTGCAACTGGCTCGTGAACTTGTGCGCCGCGGTGCCGATGTGAACTTGAGCGCGAACAGTGTAGACATTGGCCCGTTTGAGCTTGCATTTGCGAGCCTCGACAGGCCTGGGTCCAGCGACATCCGCGGCGAGTTTGTTCGGGATTTTGTGTCTCTGCTCATTGACTCTGGTTTGGAAATTGATGACTCAGCTTTTTTCGTGCCTATTGGGGCGTTTATTGGAGGCCACTCTTCCCGCTGTCTCGCCGAGATGTGTTTCGCGCTAGTTCGTGCCGATGCCCCAAGGCTGGATAGCGCCGTGAGGCAATTCATACGACAACAAACGATTCTCTCGGCGTTTGCTCAAGACGAGCACTGGCTCACGTGCAGGGCGCTCGCCGAGGGTGTGAAAGCGGCGGGCGGCTCTTGGGCCGCATTTAGACGGATGCCGTGCAAAGAAGTGCTCAGGCTGCGGAGCCTCGTAATTCGCGGCTGCGCGAAGCCCCGGCGAACGAGGGCCACCGATCCGATCATCGGCCCCCTGTTTCGCCTCCCGAACGAGATGGTCTGGAATGTGCTGGGTTTCTGGCGCGTCACGAGCGATATCACGGGGGAAGTAATCTAGGATGTATATTCTCGCGGCAGTGGCGTGCTACGCCATCAACGCGCTAACACTAATATTACTAGAGACCTCATTACGCTGCTCACGCCTTCACCCGCGCCAGGTCCTCTTTTCGAGACGCCTCCTGGATGTCGATCTTGGCCTGGGACTGCGCGGCGATGCCCCCGACCATGGACCCGGACGCATTGAAGCCCGGCAGCCAGTGCTCCTTGAACCACGCGATGGTCTCGACCCAGCCCCCCTCGTACTCCACAATGGGCTCAAAGCCCAAATCCCGCTCCGCGTTCACGATGTCGAACCACCGGTGCATCGTTAGGACCCGGACATTGAAGGGGTTCAGCTTGATCGTGGTCCGTAAGATGATCTCCAATCCTCTACAAGCATAGGCGATGGGCGTGAGGAACCACGTCGCCAGGTGCGTCTTGCTCCACAGCGACGTGAAGCCCATGCCGACGACGGCTCTATCTAATTCTTTCCAGAAAATAAGGTACTGCTCGCCCTTTGGATGCGTTTTGCCGTCCGTCGTGATGTAGAACTGGCCCAGGGCCGGCGAGTTCTTCTTCAGGGCCCGCTCGGCGATGATCAGGCCGTGGCAGTAGTTGTCCACGTGCGTGAAACAGATGCGGTTGAAGCCCTTGCCGAAGACGCGGAGGCGCCCGGTCCCCGCCGCCTCCAACAAATTGGGCAAAAATAAGTTGTCGCGGGGGCCGTAGACCTGGTGCGGCGCCACGCTCACGGTCATCAGCGCGTCGCAGCACGCGGCCCGCACGGCCAGTTCCCCGCGAGCCTTTGTGGCCGCGTACTCCTGCAAATAAGACTTCAGCGGCAGCTCGGGCATCTCGTCCTCCCTTAGCCCGTCCACGTTGGCGCCGGTGAAGCGCGTGGACGGCGACGACGAGAAGACGAGCTTGGGGACCCTGTGCTCCTTGCAGGCCGCTAGGACGTTGAGGGTGCCCTCGTAGTTGACGCGGGTGTACAGCGGCGTCGGGTGGAAGGGCCCCACCGCCGCGGCGTTGTGCCAGACGCAGTCCGCGCCCCGGATCGCCGCGGACACGCCTTCTTTATCGGTGACGTCGCAGACGCGCCACTCGATGTTCGGGTGGCGCCACGCGTCCGCGGGCGGCGGCACGATGTCCAGGCTAATCACTTTCTTGGCGCCCCTTTCGACAAGCATCTCCACGAGGCGCTGCCCGACGAAGCCCGTGCCGCCCGTCACCACGCACACCGCGGGCACGGGCGGCCGCGGCTTCATCGAGGCCGCCCGCTGCAGGGGCGACGACTGCGGCGCGAGGAGCGGCGACATGGCTGCTGCAGTGGCGACGTATATTGCGAGGAGGCGCGCCGTGCTGCTGCGGTTTGCGATGCAAGTGACTGCTGCGCCAGGGACGATTGGTCAGGCGGTAGTTCTAAACGTGTTGTGAGCGCTCGGTGCTCTTGCAATGCCCACGGATATCGCGAGGCTTGCACCAAGCACTTTTTTGCTTGCGTGTTATGCGCAAAACCCGTGCATTGCTCCGCCATATGCCATATACTCTATATTCCTAGCACCATAACAACAAACAGACGGATAGGTGCTATGCATGAATACGGTGTGCTTACTCGTCGTCGGTGTCGTCGGGCGCCGGGGCGGGCGGCGCGGCCTCCTCCGGAGCCGCCGCGCGGGCCCTCATGTCGTCGAGCGTCTCCTCGGCCTCCTCCTCGGCGGCGGCGGCGTCGTCGGGGCTCAGCGCCGGCGCGAGCGCTTCATCGGCCTCCTCGGCGTCGTCCCCCGCAGCGGGCGAAGCCGTGGCGGTGAGCTCCCGGGCGCGGCGCGAGTGGATCTCGTCCGAGCCGGGGAACTGGACGCTCCACCAGGCCTTCGACTGGCCGACGACGTGCACGCGTTCCCCGTCGCACCAGGCCTCGCCGCCGACGCGGAGCTCGGCCCCCGGCTCCGCGGCCTCGGCGGCGGGCGACGCTTCGGGGTTCTTGCGCGGGCGGCCCCGGGGCTTCGGCGCGGGCGCGGCCCCCATCGGAGGACGCACCCGTTTCTTCGGGGCCGCCGGCGCGGAGTCGTCGTCGCTCAACGACGAGGAGTCTCCCGAGGACGATGTCATGCGCCGCACGGGCTCGGACCCGTCCTTGGCGTAGCTCTTGCCCGCGTCCACCAGGTCCGACAGGCGCTGCGTCTTTTGCCGCGCGCGCCCGAACCGAGACGGCCGCGGCGCCGCCTCCTCGTCAGATGACGAGGAGGAGCTCTCGAGGACGCGCCTTCTGCGCGGCACAGCCTCGTCCTCCTCGGAGTCGGAGGAGTCCTTCGGCGCCGGCGGGACCTCGTCGTCCGACGACGACTCCCCCCCCGGCGCGCTGTTCAGGGCGTCGTCCTGGCCCGGCGCGAACATGGGTCTGCGCATGGCCTTTCGTTCAAAGGCGCCGCCTTCGCTGCTCGGGTTGCCGTCCAACTCGACCGCGAACCAGCCGCGCTGCTTCCGCTCCAGCACCGTGGCGACGCGGCCGCCCGCCGTGATGACCTGCACGGCGCCGGCCGGCACAGGCCCCGGCGCCGCCGGCCCCCCGACCTTCTTCTTCGTGGACCGGGGGGCCGCGGCCGCCTTGTCGTCCGACGAAGATTCCTCGCGAGCGGCGGCCGCCGGGGGCCGCCCGCGCTTCTTCGGGGCCGCCTCCGGCGCGGGCGCTCGCGTCGGCACCGCCGGGCTCTTGCGCGGGCGGCCCCGGGGCTTCGGCGCGGGCGCCGCCTCGGCCTCCTCGGCGGCGACGGGCGCCTTCGGGGGGCGGCCGCGCTTCTTTTTGGGCCCCGGCGCCGGCGCCGGCGCAGCCTCCTTGAGCAATCGCCAGGCGTCGAGAAACCGTTCGCGCGTTAAGCAAGGCCAAAAGTCGAGGTTTAACATCCCGGAGATCCTGCCTTCATCGCAGCAGCTCAGATCACGCAGGGTCTCGGCTACGTCCTCTATTTGCTGACGGCGACCTAGAGTCAACTCCAGGTCGTCTAACCACGTCTCTAATGTGGCCATCTCTCTGCTGCGATTGGGATCGCTGCTTGCTGAATGAGCTGCTGCAAAATGCGATATCTGCAACAAGGGCCCAAGCGCAGCCGGTGTGAGATTGCCTACCGGGCGCGCGCGGTGTCAAATATTGATCTTCTAGCCTTAGTGCTACTCTGTAGCGTTTTGCTCGTCAGGCAGCACCAAAAAAGGCCCCAAAGTTTAAGGCGGCGAAAAACCCGTTTGAAAAACCCGGCGGATCTCAAATTTGAGCTAAAAAAGTTTGCAGGTGACATATGTGATTGCTGAGGGTCCAACAGAAAAAAAAGGGTACAAAGCAGCATACCCCGAACCCCAAGCGACGGCGTAAAGCTTAGAGCAGCCAATGGGCATCCGGGACTGGAAGAGCTGGCTCAAGCGGGACGACCCGCGCGAGGAGGCCTGCGAGGAGCTCTGCCGGGCGCTGCCCGGTGCGCGCGTGGCCGCCGAGGACTTTTCGTTGGTGGACGTGCCGATCGAGGGCGGCACGCTGCGCGTATTCCTGCCCCAGCGCTTTCCGCACGACGCGCCGACGCTACAACTGCTCCAACCGACGCGCCACGAGTACGTGGATCGGTACAACCAAGTCAAAGCGCCCGTGCTAGAAGCCTGGGATGCGAAAGCGGAGATCGTGGACGTCGTGCAGGACGTCGTGCTCGCGCTGCAGCCCAGACCACCACTTCTGGAAAGGCCGCCCTCGGACCGGAGCATCCAGGCGCCGGCCGTGCCGGACGCTATCGAGGCCATTGACGCGCTGGCGACGCAGGACCTGCGGCGTTTAGACGAGGACGGTGTCCACGCCATTGTCGAAGCTCTACCGCAAGTCGCGGTCATGTCCCAAATGCTCGCGGACCTGCGGAGTACGAACCTGGATAGCGCGGAGCGGGTGCGCGCGGCGCGCGAGGCGGCTTCTGGGACCGACGCGGAGGCCCAGGCGCTACGGATGCGGCTCGCCGACGACGTCGCGTCGTACGAGACGCTGCTGGCGCGGGCCCGGGCGCTCGAGCCCGCCGATCCGCTGGGCGAGGCGTCGGAGGCCTATGCCGTGCGCGCGCGCGCGGCCGATCAGCAGTCGACGGCCGCCGTCGAACGCTGGCAGAGCGGCCAGTGCGACCGGCCGGCGTTCCTCGCCTCATACGTCGACGCGCGTGTGGAGCACCATGAGGCGCGCGTCTTGGCGGCCATGGCGGACCGGCGGCGGCGGCGGCCACCGCTCCCGCCGCGGTCGCGGTCGTACGGGTAATTTTTGTTTCAAAGAGACGAGCTGCGATGACGTGTGCGTGTGGCGGCTCATTGTGACTCGTTCCACTAGTACGAATCCCTACCGCTGTGAAAACCTGTTTTGCCCGACCGAGACTTGACTGTAGTCAAAAGTTCACCGCGGCGACCCTCGCAAACAGCACACCGCCAAACCAGCATGATCGTTACAAACTGCGCCGCGTGCGCCGCCCCACTGGCCCACGACGCGCCGCGGTGTGTGCGGTGCAAGACCAGGTACTGCAATTCCACCTGCCAACACGACCACTGGCGCCGCGGGCACAAGCAGATCTGCAAGAAAATACACCGCGGCGGCAACGCGGAACAATACCACGCGGACAAAAAGTACAAGGAGGCGGTCGCGGTCGCGGTCGCGGTCGAGAAGTGCGCGGACGACACCAAGGGCCAGACATGCTACATCTGCACAGAGGCCCTCCACTGAAAAAAAAAGGAGGGCCTCGTGCGCGGATGCGCGTGTCGTGGAACGGCAGGATTTGCACATGTGTCGTGTCTGGCGGAGCAGGCGAAGATTTTGGTCGCGGAGGCTGTGGCGAACAATTTGGACCACAAGGTGCAGAATGCGAGATGGGACCGGTGGCACGCGTGTAGTCTGTGCGAGCAACAATACCACGGCGTTGTGTTTTATGCGCTCGGATGGGCGTGCTGGAAGACGTACTACTTGGGCCGCGATGTCGGAGCTTGGGAATGGTTTATCCGACGCGAGACACCACGCGGACGCGTTGTCCGTGTACGAGGCCGAGTTGTCTACGTTGCAGCGCCTTGGCCATTCAGCGGACGGCTTGCTCATCCTGCAGAGCAATCTTGCGATCACGCATGAAATGGTTGGGCGGATGGATCAAGCCTTGCGCATGTAACGAGACGTATACACTGGACGTTTGAAGCTCGACGGCGAAGAACATGTGAGCACCGTCCGCGCAGCCAACAACTACGCGTCGTCCCTTGTTGGACTACAGCGCTTCGAAGAAGCCAAGGCACTGATGCGCAAAACAGTTCCTGTGGCCCGACGTGTCCTCGGAGAGAATGATATCATCACGCTCACAATGACGTGCTTTTACGCGCAGATGCTCTACGATGACCCCGGCGCCACGCTCGGCGATCTCCGCGAGGCCGTGACGACGCTCGAGAAGATGGAGCAGATCTCACACCGCGTGCTCGGTGCCGGGTACCCGATCGCACTGCGGATTGAAAGTTGCTTGAAAGAGTCGCGAGCAGCGCTCCACGCCCGCATCGGGCCGCGAGGTGAGTAAGTGAATTGCCAGTGTAGTTAAGGCCCAGGGCTGCTCACCGCGCCGGAGTCGTCCAAAAGACCAAAATAGACCACGAGCAGTATAAGAGTTAAACAAAACTTAATCATACGCCGCCATGAGCGCCCGGCAGTCGCCGCCGGCCGAGGCCAGCATCGCGTCGAAGCGGCCCCGCACGGCGCCGACGAGGTCGGCCGCGACCGCGCGCTCCGCTTCAAGGTTTACGGGCGGCGGTGCGGCCTCGCACGCCAAGGCAGCGGGCCCTTCGACCAGGTCGGCCAACGGCCCGTCGGGCCCAGTCCAGGGCGCGCGCGATTCCAGGTCCTTGGCCAGCTGCAACGCGGCCAGGGCGTCGGCGCGCCAGCGCGACGCGTTGCAGTAGGTGCCCGCCACGGCCGTCGCGAAGTGCGTTGCGGAGTCCTCTAATGAAATAGGCCCGACGAAGGGAGGTCTCCCTTTCAATGCCGCGGTCCGCGCGGGTACAGGGAGCCCGCGGCTGCCGTCAAGGGTCGTGGCGATGGGCAGCCCGTGCTCTAGAGCGAGCCAGACCTTGGTGGAGATGCCCGAAGGGACGTCGGCCGGGGCCGCGAAGACTCTGGAGCGCCGCAGGACATTCCCCACGTTGTCCAACCGGCCGGGCGCCCAGACCCGTGCGGACGTGTGCGGCGGGCGGCCCCGCTTCACAACTTCCGACGCACAGAGGCGTTGCACCTGCTCAGCGTCGTTCGCCGCCCGCGCGTCCTTGCACGCGGCTCTGGCTTCCTCGGCCCAGACCACGGTCCCGGCCAGCATCAGGTTGGCGCTCCTCAGTTCCTCACAACCACCGTCACTATCTTGAAGATTCGAAATGGCGGGCAGCGCCTCCCAGAGCAACCACCGCACGACTTTCCGGTTCGAGTAGGTGCCGCCGCCGACGAACACGAGGTCTTTCCGCGCCGCCCACGTCTGAGAATGCGCCTCCCAGCCTTTTCGAGCGGTCTGTGGGTTGATCCTTGCGCGGAACGGCAGCGCGCGGATAGGAGGAAACCCGGGCTCCAGCAAGCTCTCCTTTGCCAAGAGCTCCGCACCCACAAAGGCCGCTTGGGCAGCTTCCGGGGCGCGATTCCTCACTGCTTTAAAAGCCTCCACGTCGTCCTCCGAAATGGAAAGCACGACGTCGACGTCCGGGTGGCCATATAAGACGCGCTCGGCCTCGCGCACGTTCTTCCAGTAGTCCATGGCATCGCCCCGCGCGGCCGCGACTGACTTTGCTCGGGCGTATTGGACATCATCAGATAATAAAGCGAGGCGGACCTTCCGGCGCCGCAGGAACCCCAGCTCCCGCGCGATGGGGAGCAGCAACAACGGAATCGGCGCCGCGTCCCGCCTATAAAACCACGTCGTGGCGATAACCACGTCTACTCTTTGCTTCGCGAGGCGTGGCGCCGTGACCGCTTTCAAATCCGAAGACGTCGCGAACACGGCTAAATTAGTATCGTCGCAGCCGTCGATATTCAAATCTCTAACAAGTTTGGCCGGAAGAGCTTCCCACTTCTGACTGAACTGGGGCGGCGCCTTGGCGTCCCTATGGGCTAAAATCACGCGGTGGCCACTTTGGCAGCTCCAACTCAAAATCTGGCGGATGCGCACGTGGCCTCCTTCATATGGTGTGGGGAGTTTTTCATAGGCCACGAAAATGGTTAATGCCGCGCCGCTCACTTGCGCGTCGTCCACGAGTTCCTTGGCGAAAAATGGCCGCACTTTTGCTCGCGCGCAGTCCGAGTTGTTCCTGCGGACCGGGCACGGCTTGGACGCGCACCACGCGTTGACCTCCTCTTGTATAACATTCGATGTTAATAACTGGATCCCCGGTAGCGCGGCGCATCGCGAGAGGTCCACGTCCGCCCCCAGCCGGTCCCACAAATACTGGTACGACTGCATGCCCAGGGCCTTGAGTCGCGGCTTATGAGGGCCCGAGAAGAAGTTCAACGCGTAGGACGAACTCGGCGCCGGCAGCCGAATGGTGCCGTGCGGCGCGGATGCGGCGTCCACGCCGCAGCAACATCTAGAGACGACGTCCTCCTGGAGCGTCGCGGTGAGGTACGCGGCACTTTCTAAAGTGGTGAAGAAGGTGCCCTCGAAGTTCTCACACACTTCAGTCCTTTTTTGTAGTAGCGCTTCCTTCACTAACCACCGCGCCTCGGTGGACGACGTCTGGGGCGGCACGCCGTCGCCCGCCAAGTGAAAGGTCCACCGCTTGCCGCCCAGGACCACCGCGCGGCCCACGTGCGCCAACGAGGCCATGAACGCCCCGCCCCAGGGCGAAAAGCCCGGAGTTAAAGCTGTTGGCGCGGTCAGTTGACTCAGCCAGCTCCGCGGAATTAGTAAAGTGTCGTGACCTAAATGAGGTTCGCCCTTGCTCCGAAAGATGTCATCCATCGTTTCAAACGCGCGCGGCGCGATTTGTCGCCGCGTGATGGACCAGGCCGTCTTGAGCGGCCGCCGCTCGTCTAAAACGAGCTGCTGAAGGTGGACGTAGAAGTGCGGGTGCACCAGGATGTCCGGGTTCGTGAGAACGACGTAGTCCGCATCCTCGTTCAAGGCTGCGCACTCCAGCAGGTCCGCTAGTAACGGGAGGCGCATGCCGTGCGCGAGTTGCACGCCATTTGTTAGTTCGCAGGCGCGCCGCACCGGGAACCGCGTCAGGATATTCATTGAATCTCTATCGTCGTGGCGCGCTGCCGCCACCAACTCGACATCAATACCGGACCGCGTCGCGACGCGCCACGCGCTACTTAACGCAGCATGTGCGAGTGCGTCCTCGTTCACTTCTGCACCGCCAATCGTGGAATGTGCATGGGGCTTGGACCGGAAAAAGGGGTTCGTCACGTGCACAAAGCGGGGCCAGGCCACGGGCGTGCCGTGCGTCGGTTTCCTAAAGTCGCGACTATCCATAACATATGAACGCTCCGGTAAGGTATCCACGAAGGTGTTGCCCCAGTGCCTCCTTGCTTCCCTAAAGAGGAGGCGCCTTCGTCCCGTGTCGTCGTCGGGCTCGCCCTCGTCGTCCTTTTGCTGTTCTACCACTACAACCGGCGTGTCGATGGGCGTCGTCGTGTTCACCTCCTCGGCGAAGGCGCCCCTTAATAAGAGCGCCGCGTCGGCGTCCTCCTTGAGCTGGTCGTCACCGTCGTCGTAGCCGTGGGCTTCCAACCACCCCCCGAAGCCCTCCGTGACCCGCCGCAAAGCCAAATACACGTCGCAGTGCGGCACCCTTCTCTGAACCTCGTCCAGGACAATGCGTTTAGAATAGGCTTTGGGTTTCGAGGTGGCCTGGTGGATGTGGTTGGCGCCGAAACCGCTCTCCGCGTCCCAGCACTTTCGGGGCTGGTGCTTTCCTCGTTTCGGGCTGTTGGCGCCTCTCTGGCACGACGTCGGCTTTCGATTGGCGAGCTCGTCCACATGTGCGACAACAGCCGCCGCGTCTATGAATAAGGCATCCTCACTTAACACGGCGCGGGCTAATCTTTGAACTTCACTCGTGTAGTTCAGCTTCATGCGCTCGTAGACCCCGTCGTAACAGACGTACGGCGCCCAGTGCGCGTACTGCTGGAAGCGCAGCGCGACGCCGTGCGAGCGCTGCGTCCGCGTCGCGCCCGTCGGCGCGAAGCACGCCCCGAACATGAGCATCGAACTTAATACGACGTCTCGCACGTCCCGATGCGACGTCAAGATGACGTCCACCTGATTCACTAAACGGGGAACAAAAATGTGCGTCTTCAGCACGCAGATGCGACTTCCTAAACATTCGTCGAAGGCCGCCGCGTCGCCGTCGGCGTGCGCGCCCTTCACGGCGTACGCCTCCTTGTCAAGTCCTCTTCTTTCGACGTACTGCTCCAGCATGCGCTTCACGGCGTTGTACTGCCAGGTGGACCCGCTCCGGGACAGGCCCGTCACCAGCACCCTCACGCCCAGCCACGTGCCGTTCGTCGTGGGCCGCGCCCGGCAGGGCACGGCCGTCCGTTGGGCGAGCGCGTTGGCCTCGGCGTGCTCGGCGCGGCGCGTCGAGTTCACCCGGGAGCGCGTCTCGACGGCGACCACGGCCCGCGACGCCTTCGGCGCTTTGGCGGAGCGGTTCGGCGCCAGCGGGGGCGTGGTCTGGTCCGGCGTGTCCCGCGGTACGTACCGGTCCGGCGTCGGCGAGGACGTCGCGGGCCGCGGCGACGGCGCGGGCGTCGGCCGCAGCGTCGGTCGAAGCGTCGGTCGAAGCGTCGGTCGCGGTGTGCGCACCGCCAGCACCGGCGTCGCCACGCGCATCGTCGACGGCGCCGGCGTCGGCCGCGGACTGAACGCGTCGCGCGGCCATGAAGCGTCGCCGGTCCAGGCGTCACGGGCCTCCTCGCGCCACAGGGCGAGGCGGCCCCCGCCGGCGCGATCCTCCGCGGCCGCGGCGTGGAGCCGCAGCATGTGCCGCGCGTGGACGACGAGCAGCGCGCCGACCAAGGCCATGCCGATCAAACCGCACCACGCCTGGCGCGCCGAGCCGCCCCGCTCGCGGCGCTCGCGCGGCCAGGCATGCGGCTCGCGCGGGCGGCGCATGGTGCAGGGCTGCCCGGACACCGGTCAACGCTCCAGGCACGTTACAAACACACTATCGATGCGTCAGCAGCCCATGCAGCCCAATTGCCATCTCTCTCTGCATCTCTCCAAAAGTTTCGAGCACAATTGTTGGACGGGTTTTCGTAGCTCGCAAAACTACGGAGGGACGCGGTAGATGGGCGATATACGCTTCCTCTACGTCCTCGCTAAGTTGAAGACGCCCATTCTTTCCGGAGGCCATGATCATCTCTCGATCACACAACCTCTCCAAGTCAAACGAGAGCGGCAGCCCGCGCCCGAGTGTGCAGCGGCCCGGGGCGCGGTCAGCGGTCCACGCATTGCTGCGGTGTGCTTCGTTGCATCGCTGCGGTTTGATGGCTCCCGGACGCCACCGGATGCGTAGTGGGCTGCCCCTCAGCTGGATCCTCCACGCCGTATAAGAGGCGTAGCGATCGAAATATGACCGATGAGGCGCGGAGCCCGCTCTCGCCCGGGAGCCACGAGGCCGTGGACTTAGGAGACGACGACGGCCCCATCCTGTACGAGTCGTGCGACATCGCGGACTTGGATCGGGTCGGGAACCGGGACCCGGTGCCGATCTATGACCTCGACCACATGCACGGGCGGCGGCCGGCGAATATCGAAGTGGAGCGCGTGCCCTGGCCGCCCCCCCGGCCACCCTTGTCGCCGCCGGAGCGGGCGCACGAGCTCGTGAAGCACATGCTGTGCGTCGGCGTCGCGGAGCCGGGCGTCACGTACGAGGAGGCCGTGGGCCCGCCGCCGCCGCCCTACTCGCCGCGCGCCGCGGCGCCGCGGAGTCACGAGGCGCAGGACCAGGACTCGGACCCCGGAGACGCCTCGGAGACCCTCGCACCGTGTCCGCATACGGGCCTCACGCCCGACGTCGCGCACCGGGACGTCGACGCCCTCTTCGCCGACGCGGCCGCATCGATCCTCGCGCCGCGGCGGCCGCGGCGCGACGAGGGGCCGCGGATCACGGCGCACGGGCCGCCGGACCCCTCCGCGGCCGGCCGGCTAAGTGGGTAGTTTCTGTGGTTCGCGCTTTTGTGGTGTGTCGTCTTGTGGGGGGTTCGGCCGGCCGTGTCCGTGGCATGACTGGCCCGCGCGCGGTATGTAATCTCCCCCACGGGTGCGTGCCAAGCCGCGTCGTGACGCCGTCGCTCCTCTACGCTCCCCCCTCCACGCTGTCGATGCGGCGCGCACTTCACATGATACCCAACTTGAATAGCAACATAATATGTACACTTAGCGCCGACTAGTCGCTCTTCGTCGGCTGCGCCCGCACCAATACCAGCGCGGCGTCCTTGGCCGATTTGCCCGAAATGAGCCACTCGCACATGGGCAGCGCCACGACCATACCCATGGCCTGGCCCCCAAAAAAGGCCGGCCACGACTTGACCGAAATCGACGCGAAGGTGCCCGTGAAGCTCCGGCCGATGGTGACGGCTGGGTTCGCGAAGGACGTGGACGACGAGAACCAGTAGCCCGCCGTGATGAACAAGCCCACGAGCATCCCTATATCACCTTTAGCCTTGATGCCCCCGAAAATGGTCAACAACAAGCCAAGCGTCGTCACGGCCTCACTAAAGAACTCGCCCCAGCTGTCCCGGTCTTTGCCGTCGAAGTAGGACATCTTGTGCTGGAACATGGCGTGGGCTACGTGGCTACCTAAGATGGCGCCGCCCACTTGAAAGGGCACAAAGAGCGCGAACTTCAAGGAGGGGAGTTCCTGTTTCAGCCAGAAGCAGCAGGAGACGACGGGGTTGAAGTGCGCTCCTGAGATACCGACGAGCACCGTGATCAATACGTACAATATGCCCCACGTGGCCAGCGTGTTCCCCAGCAACGCGACGCCGTCGTCGGGGCTCAAGACGTCGCCGTGGTAGCCAGAACCGACAATGGTGGCCACCAGGAACATGGTCCCCAGCGCCTCGGCGAAGACCTGGCGCGCGAGTGACGCCTCCGGTTCCTCAGCTTTGTGGAACGTGTCCAGGGGCACGCACTTGCCGTCCACTTTCACGCAGGTCGCCTCGGCCGGCGCGCAGATCTGGCCGGCCTCGGCTGGTGCGCAGCGCTGGCCAGTCTCGGCGGGTGCGCAGCACTGGCCCGCCTCGGCCGCGCCTAGCGTGTCAGACACTTGGTGTGGGGTTTCGCTCATGTTGGGTGTGAGCAGCGGTGCAGCGGTGAGAGCCGGCGCGCGCGGGGTCCAGACGGAATGACGCTTAGCAGACGTGGTTTTGTCCGCCGTAACAGCCAATGCAAGCAGATTTGAATCAGACTGAATCTGGCTGATGTCATGTTGCGGGTTTTGGATGGGTCAAGACGGGTTTTTCCGAAGCAAAGTTCAAGTCGTGTGTGGCCGCTACTGGTGCGGCATCGCCGCATTGCTCATCGTTCAGACACAGTTTAAGCATTAACACTGACAGCTACACCGCCACACTTGGACAAAGCACATTTGCATCAGATTCCGCATTTAACAAATGGTCCTCACGCCGCAGCGATGACGTCAGTCTGTCTTTTTCCGAGGGTGGTCGCGTTCTGGGTAGTTTGTCGGGGACCTGCGCGGGCCGACAGGGTTAGACGACCGTGCTTCGCGTGGCGTCGACGGCGTCGGGACGAATCTTCGTTCTCGTCGGTCGACGGAAGTGCTCGGCGAGGGAACCAGGTCGAGACTCAGCGCGCGCCGCGAGGCTGATTGGAGGGCGAGAAATTGCGCGCCGACGCGTATGCGTGCTCTCAGGGGTCGGCGTGCCCCGTACCGTTAACGGTACGGGGCACACAGGTCCTAGTAGATTTTGCACCACTAGCCCCTAGTGTGTTTTGCGCCGCTCGCCAGGACGCTGTTCTTCGCCGCTCGCCTCTTCGCCACACCTAACAACGTTTCTCGCGGCCCCAGCGTTCCGATGAGCACTTTTTCAAACCCATCCGAGCCCATGCTGCCGCGAAACTGCCGCCGACACTCGGACCATTTCGG
>Ga0114994_10001095_pt1 | contig 19192 bp, 15 predicted proteins | sample ArcticOcean_MG_C_9_FD_87043 | JGI IMG/M metagenome (GOLD analysis project Ga0114994, IMG submission 87043) | Marine microbial communities from western Arctic Ocean - ArcticOcean_MG_CB2_152 | ecosystem: Environmental > Aquatic > Marine > Oceanic | place: Arctic Ocean: Canada Basin | collected...
CCTTTCAAGCGCGCCTTGGCGCACTTGGCCGTCGTGAGCGGATCAAAATCCTCCTTCTATTTCTTCTCGTCGTCCGCCCGCTCGAACGCGTGAATGTGGTGGAAGTTCTTAGAGCCCTTGCAGAATCTCAACGAGTAGCCCGTGACGCCGTGCCGCCAGGGCTGGCCGATGCAGTGATTGCAGATGTCCTTCATCTGATACCCGATAGGGACGCCGTCCACGTTCTGCGAGGTCAGGATCCCTTTATTTGGGCGGCCGCACATCGCACAGTTGTTCCCACCAGTCTTACTTCCTTTGACCGCGTGCCGCCCGAAGTTGGCGCACTTCTCAAATTCCGGCGCCTCTCCTACAGCGCGCTCCGGCGCAGGCGGCATCACTTCTAGACGGACCATCACACATTGGTTCCTGTTCACACCGGCCGCGGGAGCTGGACTCTTTATCGCGGCCTGCCACTGCGTGACCCGGTCCACGACCGCACCGCCGCCGCTCCTCGCGGCCACCGCGCGTTCCGCGCGCTCCCGTTCCCATTGCGCGGCAGCGGAGGCTGCGCGCCGCTGATTCTTAATCTCCTTCTGAAGTCGCTGAACGCCCCGCAGCACTGCGTCCGCGGCGTCTAATTTTTTGGTCGCGAGGTCGCGGTTGCCGGCGGCCAGCGCGCCCAGCGCAGCAAGGAGCGACGGCCGAACGGCGGATGAGGCCGCATTAGCCGCGGCGAGGTATTGAGCGGACGCCGGCTCGACGTTTTCGTCGCCAATATCGGCAGACAGCGCGGGTGGCATACCCAGGTGGTGCCTTGCAGCGCCTGGCGCAGCGCGGGCGTGCTCTAACGACGCCGCCGCGCGAGAGAGCTGGGCGCCGAGCGCTCCGATGTCCCGGTCCGTCGCCGCTTCCGCGTCGTCAAGCCGCACCTTGGCGACGCCAGGGTCGCCGCTAGCTAACGCATTCAGGGCGGCGACGACGAATGGCGCGGCCACGAGAGGAGCCGCCGCCACGAGCGAGTCGAAGCGCGCGGTCACCGCCGCGACGGCTTCTGCGCGGCCAGGCGCGCCGGCGAGCGTCCCGTCTAAAGCGTCGAGAGAGCGCCGGGCGGCCGAGCAACGCGAAATTCCATGTGATCTGTAGGAAGAGCGAGGCCGCGTCGCCACGGCCGCCGCCCAAGCAAGCAGGTCGACTAGCGCTCGCAGGCCCCAACACGCCCCGCCCGCCGCCGCCTCCGCGTCGTCAAGCCGCGCCTCGGCGTCGCTGCGAGCCAGCGCGACCAGCACGGCGACGAGGGGCTCCTCGAGCTCGACGGACGCCACATTAGTAGCAGTCTCGTAGCGCGCGAGGAGCAACGCCAGCGCTTCTCCGGCACCAGGGACGTCGCCAAACAATACGCCTAAAGCGCCGGCGTCGCGCCGCGCAGCTCCGAGAAGCGTGCGGGGCTGCGTCGCCATGGCCCTCGCCCGAGTGAGATGGGCGCCGGGCTTTCGGAGGCCCCGACGCGCCACGTCCGCGGCCGTCTCCGCGATGGTGAACCGCGGCTTGGCGCCGTTGGCGCCGTCGCGGCCCAACGCGTCCAGCGCGTCGCTGACCAACGGCACAACTGCTGACACACCAGCGCTAACCGCAGCGTCCAAGCGAGCGGCGATCGCCGCGCAGGCGTCCGCCACGTCGCCTCTATTATGAAACGCCCAGCGTAAAGCGTCGAGGTCGCGCAGCGCTGCTTTGAGAGGCGTGCGGTGCTGCGTCGCCAGGGCCGCCGCAAAGATTACTAGGCCACGCGCCGGCCCCACGCCGTTCGTCGGCGTACCTTCTGCGTCTAGGCTTTTCCAAACACCTACAGCTGTTCTCTCGAGAGTTTTCAGCACTCCAGGCACAGACTGCGCTTCGGCGAGCAAGGCCTCCCGTACAATGGACACCAAAGCGCGTGAGAGTGTGCCTCGATCCTCAACTGAAAGTCGTTTCAGCACCGAGTCCGCGACGGCGCAACCAACGCTTTGAAGGGTCTGCAATGCAGCACAGATGTCGGGGCCGCCTATGCACTCCTTCTCGAAGCGCTGAAGGTGGCCGAGCGCGTCAACGGCACACGCCCGCAGGCCCATCAAACGCTCCATTTCTTCCCGCCCGAGCCGCCGCAAAGAACGCAGCGCGGCCTCCGCGCCCCGCTCGCCGCTGGGGCCGTCCCCGGCGTGCCTCCGCGTCGCCTCCGCGTAGTCCCGTAGCGCGGCCTCGGCCTTGGGGTTGACCACCAACGCGGCGAAGGCCGTCGCGTCTTCCACATCTAACGCGTCAGCGAGTCTCCTAAAAGCGTCGAGCGTGTTCTTGCGCATCCCGGCCACGCGCGCGCACTCCAAATCCACACGCGCGCGAAAAGGCAAGGCCTTCTTCGGCGACAAAGAGGCGGTGAGTTCGGCGACGACGCGCTTCACCTTGTCTAAGGCGTCCGGCGAAGCGGTGATGGCAGCGACGACGGCTTCGACGGCCGGGTAGACCGCCGCCGCCTGCACGACGTTCATGCGCGCGATGGCCTCGCGGCACGCCCGCTCCATGCCCAACTCGCACGTCGCCTCGAACATCCGTCGCACGCTCCCGCCCTCGACGTAGCACGCCCCGTCCAAGTAAAAAATGAGCGCGAAGACGACTTGCTGCTGCTGCGCGCGCGTCGCCTTGACCATCTTGAAGACGGCGTCCAGGGACGGCACCTCCTCAACGGGGCCCGCGGCTGCCTTTTCTAATAAGTCCGCGACCGTGACTCGCATGTCCTCCGACGACACGTTCGTCCGGTGGCAGCCCTCGACGTAAACGGGCATGAAGTCGTTGCCGCCGCAAAGAAGGAAGGCCATGTACAAGACCTTCACGGCCGGATGCGCGTCGTACATCGATTCGAGGTAGAGGTAGCTCGACGTCACTCTCTGGTAGAAAATCATGTGCATTGCTAATAACATGTCCGTGTTTCCAGACAAACCGGCGACAGTGCGCTCGGGAAACAGCTAGCTCAGCAAGAATATGAGGTGGTCGGCGTCCAGCGTCGGCTTGACGATGGTGCTCGTGCCCGCGAGGATGGCGTCGCGCGCTTGTTCAAGGGTCTCCGCGACGATGAAGCCGGCCGTCTTGTACGTGTCGAAACATATGGCGGCCCTGGGCGGAAGGGGCCCGGAGCAGAAGCCATCGCCCTCTGCCAGGCGGAGGGCGGCGGCCCAGACGTCGTCGTCCACGAAGAAGGCCAAAGACGCGACCGCTTCATGATCCGGTCCAAGACTGCCGCAGCAGCAGCCCAAAATAGACCTTAATTGGTGGACGAGGTCGCCGATGTGGCGCGTCTTGGGGTCCGAGATCAGGTCGGCGCAAATGCACAAGGGCACGTCCAGTGCATTGTTGAGAAGAATTAATTCGTCATCAACACAGGTATGGCTAAACGCAAAGCACGCATGGTCGACAATTAATAGTTCGGGCTCGACCGGCGGATCATGCTTGGCGGCCTTCACGAAGAGACCAGGAACGGCTCTGGCAAGGGATCCCGTGCCCCGGTCGACGCACTTCTCCGACGCAATTTCAGGTACTTGCTCCTGTGTCCCGCTGACGCCCATGATGTCTGCGCTAGCAGAAGAACGGCGTCAGCACGAGCGCGGCGGCGTCAGCACGAGCGCGGCGGCGTCAGCACGAGCGCGGCGGCGTCAGCACGAGCGCGGCGGCGTCAGCACGAGCGCGCGCGCGGCGTCGGCGAGCACGAGGTCCGGGCGCGGCGTAGATGAATGCCTCGAAAGAACAAAAGTCGACGCGGCCGGCGCGGCTCTTTTTCGACGGCGACGGCCGTAATAGCAGCGAGGCAAGATGCGCGTCTGGACCATCGTGGCGGCGCGCAGCAGGACGCATCATTGCCCCGCTGCAACGGAGCTGCGACCCAGCCTCTAAAAGACACGCTGCTGGAGCATGCTCGTCGATTGCTGCTCGCGGCGGCGGCGCGGCCGCGCCGGCCGCCGCCGGGTCGTGTTCACTGTTAGAGCTCTCTCAGGACGAGATCCGAAGTTGTCGTGTTTTTTTAATGTTTGTTTTTGGGAGCGTTCCCTGCCGTGTTGTACGGCGTTGAGCGTGTCCCCGCACGCTTTGAAGGCAACAAAACCCGTGTCGACGCGGCAGCAGTACCGCGGTGGGCTGCACTAAACGGCTGGCTTGGCTGCGCAGCGCTTGCTGGAGGCTGCGGCGGACAGCAAGGGACCAAACGGAGATCATGCTCTCCTAAAGTTCGGGGCGCGACGGCAAAGCACGGCCATTTTTTGTATTGGGCAGCCCCACCACTAGCGGCGGCCGGCGCTGTCCTCCGAGCTCGTCGAACGCCCTCCGACAACGGAAGACCCCCACGTCACCGCGGCGGACGCGTCGAACATCCTCGGGCGCCGACTTGGGCCCCTCCATCATTTGTCGAACGTCACCGATGGCGCAGACCAGAGCCAGAAGGCACACTCGCCGCCGTAGCTGAGGACGCCGTGGACACGAAGGTCACCCAGGGAGTCGCGAAGGAGCGGCACGTCCCCAACAGTCAGCCCGACGTAAACGCAGACCTGCCACTTCGTCCAGGCGAATGACGCAGCCTCTGTGGCCAAGTTGTACGTCGGCACTGCACTAGCGATGGTTCTCGCATTTTCATGGGCGCGCGCCCGCGGCCCGACGCTCTCCACCGTCTGGGGCGGCTTTTTCCTCTACAACATCGTGCACTGCGCACGTTCTCGGCGCGGCTGGCCTGGAACCAGCGGGATCGGCACGCGTCTGTGGCGAAAATGAGAAGCCCCCGCGGGCCGGGCCCTGGCGCCGAAGACTGCCGTTCCCGTCGCGCAGGTGTATTCGTCATATTCGACGCGTCTCGGGGTCGGGTTATAAACTCACAAATGCTACTATGGGAAGACGAAGCGACCGCCCGCCCGCGCCCGCGCTCGATGAATCGGCGACGCGCGGTGTCTTCCCCCCGGGCCCCGCCAACTAGTCCTAGCACCGTAACAAAAAATCCCGGGCTAGACCCCGGGTCCCGCCAACTAGTCCTAGCACCGTAACAACACACCCCTCGACGCACCGACCACTAGTAAAGACGCAAACAGAAAACTAGGCACGCTTCTTCGACGCGAGCATCTCCCGGACGACGAAGCGCTTCGCCGCCGCGCGCCGGAACTTGCGGTAGGTGACGACGATGAGCGCGAAGATCGCGACGACGTTCGCGACCTGGTGTGGACTCGCCCACGTACTGTTAGCCGTGGGCGGACCAGTCACACGTGCTACTACGCCCAAAACCCGTCGCACAGTCAAAACCCGTCTATCAAAACCCGTCCGAGGCCTCATTTACAACATGAAAGAGTGAAATAGGCTGCGCGCGCTCGCCAGACACCGGCGAAGCTAAGCTGACTGGTTTCAGACCTCCACACAGCCCCTCCGCTGCTTATGCCAGTTTTTCGGTGCGTTTGACGCCGCGTCGGCCGCGATTTCCAGCATCGGCTAAAACACCGCGCGCGCGCGCGCGACCATGCTGAGCCTCTGGTCCATGATCAAGATCTGCCTCCTGAGCTGCAACGCCGTCGCCGTCCTCAACCGGCCCCGCTTCCTCGACCGCGTGGAGTCCCGCTGCAGCGGCGACCTTTCTACGCAAGCCTTGAATTTCGTGAAGGCGGCGCAGTACCTGCGGCCCATCCTCATCCCGCTCAACATCGTGTGCATCTTCGTGGAGATGCTCTTCGGCGCTTGAGCGATCATGGAGCACGCGCCACATGCGCCGAGCACCGCTACGAGCGCCGTGCGGCCGGACGACCTGCGGCAAAGGCTGGCCGGGTGCTGCACGGTAGTGCTCGCGTGGGTAGCGACCGGCGAGGGACCCAGCGTGGGATCGAGCGGCACCCTCGTCGTCGCCACGCGCGCCGGCGCCGTTGCGAGCGGACGCCTGCCGGACGACCTGTGCCTCGAGGTGCTGCGCTATGCGACGACGTAAGACCTCGGCCGGCTCGGACGGACGGGGACGGCCATGCGCACCCTGAGCCTGCGGGAACTCACCCGGCTCCCCGGCGATTGGAGGCTCCACCGCATGCCGGCGCCCGACCGCCGCGTATACTTCTACAGCGCTATTCATTACCACGCCCAGTGGGAGAAGCCCACGCGCGCGGACCTGCCTCCGCAGCGCCGCTTGGGATCTTCTCATATGCACCCTTATCCCGTGTGGTGCGAACCGGTCCATCGCGCACCCCTGCCGGCCACGTCGCGGTATCGGATGCCTGCCGATTACCGGCTTGAGGGAGTCCAAGAATTTTATTATTGGGAGTCCAAGGATCTTCGCACGGCGCAGTGGGAGCGGCCGTTCTACGCAGACAAGCCACATATGAATAAGCAGAATGAAGGAAGTGACATCATGGAGCAGATGATTAAGCGCACGCACCCGGACATCCTCTCCAGTGGTTATTATGACCGGGAACATGGGGGAGGGGAGAATTACGAGGCTCTGGCGAGGGACGGCGAGCCAGCTGAGTAGACGGACGGCGACGGAAGTTGCCGGGGCCTAAGACTGATATGTGTATGACCTGCCAGTCTCTCGTCCGCACGAGTTGCTTTCACCCTTATTGCCTCCATCCGACCGGTGCTGCGTACACGTCTGGCGTGCGGGTTTCAACCGCCCAAGTGATTTTGTTGACCTCCTGACGGCAAACCGACGCCTCCGGCACTGAGAGTAGCACAATCACCACCACCGCCACCACCACCACACGCCAGTCGGGCAGCCCCGATGCATCGATAGCAGCCATGAACCGCTAGCGACGATGCGCTGGTCACTGCTCCTCTGCCTCGCGCGAGGCGCCATCGACCTGCCGCGGGACTGGCAGCGAGAACATTGTAGAGGCACCAACTTAGAACAGACGGGCGACACGGTGGTCGCCCTGGCGACGGACGCTACTAGAGGTTTCCTCCCCATCGTGGGCGTCATCAATTCTACAATTGTCAACGCGAAGGCGCCGGTGAGCTTTGTCATCGTCTCCAATCGAGTGAAGGTGCTCAAGCAACTCCTTGATACGTTCTTTCCGCATGTGAAGGTGGCGGTCTGCGGCGGGGCGGCGGAGTTGTTGCGAGATAGACCGGCGTTGCGACGACTGCAGTCGCTGGAGAACTCCACCCACATCAAGCGCAAGGAGCTCCTGTCGCCGTTCAACTTCGCCGCGTTCTACCTGCCTCACGTCCTGTGGCACACGAAGCGCGTCATCTACCTCGACACGGACATCGTCGTGACGGGCGACGTGCAGGACCTGGCCTCGATCGACCTCGACGGCCGCGCCGTCGCCGCGGTGCGCGACTGCTCCCAGAAGATTTCCAAGTACGTGGACGTCGAGTTGCTCCTGGAAGTCAAGGCCCACAAGGCGCTGTGGCACCGCGTGGCGCGGGGCGACGGCTGCGTTTTTAATAGGGGGGTGGTCGTGTTCGACACGCACAAGTGGCGCGCCCTGCAACTCACGGAGACGATCGAGGCGCTGGTGGACGCGTTTGTGGCATCGAAAGCTCGGCTGTGGACCGCCGGCGTGAGCCAGCCGCCGTTCCTCTTGGCATTGGCGGGGAGGTACGCGCAGCTGCCCGTGACGTGGAACGTGCGAGGCTTGGGACGACTCGATTTAGGAAGGAACGAGTGGCGCAAGATCAAGCGGGAGGCCGGTCGCTTCGGCGTCGACGCGTCGCAATACGAGCGCCACCTGGCCCCGGCGGGCCCCTTCTCCGAGCGGGTCTATCCCTTCTTCCATCCCGTAGCTGCGAAAGCAAACATCCTCCACTTCAACGGCGAGCTCAAGCCCTGGGATATGTCGGCGAGGGACGCGGCGGGGTGGTCCGGCCTCGGTCTACGGATTACGTCGGTGAACGACGTGCCCCACGTCCGGGGCACCTGCCAGTTAACACACTGCGCGTCCTCGTATAACCTGAGCACCGAGGAACGCATCCCCAGCGCCTGCGCGGCCTCTTTAGCGTCGTCCCTCTCGAAGAGTAGGGCGCGCTGGGACCAGCTCCGCCGGTCGCCGGCGGGGCGGCGTTGGTCTTTGAAGTCGCTGGGGAGCGTGGCCCAGTACTACGAGGCGGGGTGCGTGGCGCGGCCGCCGCTTTGTACATGCGTCAGTTCTCTCTCGGACGACTGCGTCACGTCCTGCGCGTCGCTGTGGCACGCCTACGTGAGTCCGGAGGTCATCGCGTTCCACGACGCGCCGGTCGCGGTGGCCCCCGTCGCGCGGAGACGGTCCTGGTTTGCCGGCTGGTGGTCTGGGGCTTCTTAATTCAAAGTTTATTTAAAAATATTCTCTCTTATTGAGCTTCATGGTTGCGAGGTGAGCGTATCTAGACTCGGATTCGCCGTAGAAGTGAGTTTTCGACTACTACTACAAAATGATGCACGTCGGATTTACGCCGGGGGGGAAATCAGTCGTGCGAGCCGGCCCGCGACATGCGCGGCTGGGCCTGGTAGCCCATACTGCCGAACGTCGGGTCGTCGGCCGCGAAGTTCATCTTCTTGCCGAAGAGGTTGAACTCGTCGAAGGCGCCGAAGTCGCCCCCAAAGGCCGCGCCGGGCCAGTCCGACGTGTCGACCGCGGGCCGCGCCGCGCGCTGGGGCGGCGGCCGCGGCGCCGGCGGGTAGAAGTTGTCGCCGCCCGCCAGCTGGGAGAGCAGGGACGGCGCGATGGCCCCGGCGTCGCTCGCCTCGAGGAAGCTGAGGAGCAGGCCGCTCTCGAAGGAGTCGTTCAGCTGCGTGGCGGCCTCGACGTACTGGTCCCGGGGCACCTGGGGCATGCCGGGCAGCGGGATGGGTCTTGCGCTTTCTACTCCGGTAAACGCCTCGAGCGGCCGCGGTGGCCGGTAGGGCGGCAGCTCGTCGGAGACGAACGACCGCGCGACCGGCGGCGGCGGGGCCCGCGCCGGCGGCGGCGCCGCAGTCTTCTGGCGCCGCTGCCGCTTCGCGTCGGGCGCGCCGCGGTCCGCCGCCGCGGACGTCGCCGGCTTCCGCCGGATGGTGAGGATCGCCTCGGGCGGTCGACCTACCAATTCGTCGTGCATGTACATGCAGGGGGCCAGCTTGCCCTTGCCCTCGACCTTGCGGAAGCCGAAGTTGTTCAGCTGCCGCTGGAAGCTCGAGAAGTTGCTATGCCGGAAGTAGACGGACATCTTGCGCTCGAGCGCGACGGGGTCGTGGATGTAGAGCTTGCCGCCGGCCCAGGAGATGAGGTCCGGCGCCTCGTCGCCGACCATGGTCAGCAGCTTGACCAGGAAGTCCGGCGGCGTGGCGCCGCGGCGGTCGACAGGGGCGGCCATTGGCTTGTTTGCGCTTGAGCGGTGCCGCGCGTTGTCGTACGGGCGCGACGGTAGTTTATTACGGTCTGGCAGCGGTTATTTCGCGGCAAATCCGTTCGCACGCGGCCTTGGGCGACGGTCTTCCGAAAGCAGACGAGGTCGGCCTAGGCGTATACGCGCGCGACTATTACAAATTTCGCTGCTGCTACCGTTCTATATATCAGAACTGCGAGTAACAAGCACCAGCGCACCAAAAATGACGGCTCGTGTGTTGCGTACAGCAAAAAGCGGTGGTGGATCCCAACCAGATGCCAATTTGCTCGAGTCATCTCAAAATAAATGGATTCGTCTCCGATTATCCCTAGGTGTCCCGCCACGTCTCCGGGGTGTGGTAGACGGACCAGCGCCGCGTTTGGAGCGGCAAGGCTGAGCCCACGGGTTTTAGCATCTCACGGCGCGTTTTTGCTGCATATCATTTCTCCCAAGAGCCACAGGGCATTATTGGGACCTGTTATGATGCCCAGGCTTGCTAGTGCACTACTCTGGGTGTTTTTATCGAGCGCTGGCGCCCTGCACATCGCGATCACCGGCACCTCCCAAGGCATTGGCCTGGATGCGGCCAAACGCCTCCTTGCGGAGGGCCACACGGTCTACCACGCCAATAGGAACAGCGCGCGGTCCGCCGAGGCCGTGCGGCAGGCCGGCGGCGGCGTGCCCATGGTCTGCGACCTCGCGTCTTTAAGCTCCGTGCGGCAATTCGCGGACGAGCTCGCGGGCAAGCCGCTCGACGTCTTGTGCTTGAACGCGGGCATCGCGCCGTCGACCAAAGCCGAGGTACCGGACAGAACATCGGACGGCTTCGAGGCCTGCGTCGGCACAAACCATTTAGGGCACTTTTTGCTGGCCCATTTACTGGCCCCCAACGTGAAGCGAATGGTGGTCACCGCTTCTTCAGTCCACGACCCGGAGCAGCCCGGCGGCGCGGTGGGTGGGAAGGGCGGCGCGACGCTTGGGGATCTGAGCGGTCTCTGCAAACTTTCGCCGGGAGGCCCCACCATGGTCGACGGCGCCGTTAAATATGACGGCGGCAAAGTGTACAAGGACTCGAAATTGTGTAATGTGCTCTTTTGCCGCGAGGCTAAAAAGCGCCTACCAGATGTGGACGTGCGCTCGTTCAACCCGGGATTTATTCCGACGTCCGGCTTATTTCGAGCACCGCGAGAAGACAACTGGCTCGGCGCGACGGCGTTCGCGTTCTTCGCCGGACTGGCCGGGTTCGCCGTGCCCGTGGACGTCGGCGGCGAGCGCCTCGCCTACATGGCCGCGTCTGGCGACATTCCAGAGGGCGCCTACCTCTCCGCCGAGACCGGCTCCAAGGCGGCGACGTACGCGGACGGCTTCGACGACGGCTTGATATCGCCGGAGGGCCAAGACGACGCCCTCGCCGCGCGGCTCTGGGAGCGGTCCCAGGAGCTAGTAAGTTGAACAGACATGTATCCTTTTTTACCGGTCCCCAGCCCGTAGGGCGGCGGCCGGTCGTCTTACTCCTCGATAGCCTTCTAGGGGTATTCCTTTTTTAATTTTGTATTTATTTATTTAGACATCAAATTAGGAAGGCCGGTACACGCCCGGTCCCCCCCACACGCGCCCCGGGGGCGTCCGCACGGCCGCGAAGCACGCCGCCCACGCGCCGTGGATGGCCCGACCGCACGCCTCCCGCAGCGACACGTTGCGCCCGGCCGCGTGCGCGAGGAGTGCGGCCTGGCGCAGGGCCAGGAAGCGCGCGAAGGCCGGCGAGTCGCGCACGCGCCGCTCGTACGGGGCCCAACCCGCGTCCACGCGCCCGTTCCAGTCGTTTTCCGCGAGGAGCCCGGGCGCGGCATGTGTGACGTACGGCGCGGCGTCGCGCGGGTAGAGCCACGTGGGGAGCGTCCGTTCGACGAAGGCCGCGGCGTCCCGGTCCCGCAGGGTCTCCAAGGGCACGGCGCAGGCCCCGAGCTTGTGGGACGCGACGCCCATGACCGGTCTTTGGTGGTTCGGCACGATCTGGAAGTCGTACCGCTCGCGCCACCGGGCGCTCACCAGCGCGAAGCCCATGAGGTTCGAGTACTCCGAGGGCCGCCAGCCCCGTTTCAGTAGGTCCGCGACGGAGCGCCACCAGTTCCGGGGCGAGTAGTCCGCATGTAACACGTGGCGCACGACGTGCCGCCGGAACGCCTCCAGGTGCCCCCGGTGGAAGACCACGGGAAAGTCGACCATGAAGTTCACGTCCGAGGCGATGCCCAGAAACCCGTTGGAAACCTCGTGCTTCGTCTTTACGCGTCGCCGCGTGAACCGGACGCCCCGCACCACAACTCTATTCGCGCAGGAGACCACGTCGCCCCGCAGCACGTGATCTAGCAAACACGCGTCGTCGTCCAGCACGCCCAGTAATAAAGCGTCCGAGTGCCAGTCCAGCACATATTTCCAGACCTGCATCTGCACGTCGTCGATAGACGTGAAGTTCGCGTTCACTTCCCGGTGTTGCGGAGTGACCTTGTGGTCATGCAGGAAGGAGAGGTCGAAGCTTTTGGCCACTGGTTTGTTCACACACGTCGCTTGCTCTAAACATCGCACGAGGCGCTGCGCGGGCCGCGCCGTCCTTGTATCCTGCTCGTGCAGGATGATGAGCTGGCCGACATCGAGCGGCCAGTAGGCCAGGTAGGTGTTGTAGAAGTCCCGCGCGAAGAGGGAGTGGTCGCCGTCAGTGCCGCGGACGCTCCTGAAGGAGGTGAAGAGGTCCAGGCGGCCCGGCAACGGGGTGCGTGAGCAGTCGAGGTAGGTGGTCTGGAGCTCGAGGGGGGACCAGGCGGCGGCTGCGGCGAGCAGCGCGAGGCGCAGGGTGGGCAGCCTCATGCCAGTGGACGCATGGGTCTTGCTGCTGCTCTACGAGATTCGCGGCGGCTGGCGCGCACCCAGGTGACTCGTCGGGCTCGTAACCACCGCCTACCGCAGGCCAATTTTTGAACCCGCACGATAGCGTAAAGAACGGGTTTTCGCCGCTGGCAAAAACGGCTGCGACGCGCGAAAGTCACGGTCTGAAGGTACACGGCTCATCAGCATACCGCCACGTGAGCCTTAGACGACGCGCGCCAAAAAACGCGGAACGGCCGCCGTCCAGCAGCGCTAAACACCATATAAAATGGCAGAGCCCTGCAACGCGAGCGACGGCGACGCGACCAACGCCCAGCGCGCGAAGAGAAGACGCGCGGCGCCGAACCCGTCGGAGGATCAGCCTATCGACGCCGATGACCTGCGGCTGCTGCAGAGTCTCCCGCTAGTGCTGCGCGACTTCCGATTCTTAGCACGAGGACACAAGGGCGTCGTCTACGTGGCAGATTATTCGTTCTCGGGCTGCATCGGCCGCGTCGCGATCAAGGTGTGTCGAGACGGCGGGGCGGGTCAGGAGGAGCGGTGGCTGCGTCGATGCAACGCGCTGGGCATCGGGGCCCCCTTAGTGATGGCCGAGGACGCGTGCGTGGTGATGGAGTACGTCGAAGGTCCGAGCATCGGCGAGGCTTTAGATGGCGCCGTGCCGGCGGACGTCCTCTTCCGCGCTTTGAGAGACCTACTTGCGCAGTGCGGGAAGCTCGACGCGGAAGGTATCAACAAAACTGAAATGAACAGGTGCCAAAAACACGTTATCGTGGGCCGGGTCGACGGCACGAGCACGCTGCTGGATTTCGAGCGGTGCCAGGAGTCGTCCAAGCCGTCCAACGTGACGGGTCTCGTGCAATATTTGACACAGGCCTGGGCCGTCGGCAAGCTACGCGGCGCCGGTGCCCTCGTCGACGTCGACGCCGTCCGCGTCGCATGCAAGGCACACAAAAAGGCGTCTTCTTGTGAGACGCTGGCGGCCGTCGAAGAGGCGCTCGGGATTGGTGATGGAGATTAACATCTCAATGTGTAAGAATATGTACTATATTAACACACTAAATTACCCTAATAAACGCCCCGGGCTCGGCGTTCGAAAGCTCGACGAGCGCCACCACGTCCGCCAGCGACCGGACGGTGCCCGTGTCGATGTCTTCGGCGTCTTTCCCAGGATACTCCGGCGCCTGGACCCAGTCCTGGTAGGCCACCACTTTTTCGTCGCCAGAGGGATCCAAGAATAAAGCCTGAAACCCGTAGGCCTTCGCGCCACAGAAATCGCACGCGAGGGAGTCCCCAACATGAAGGACCTCGTCGCGCTTCAAGTCAGGCAATTCGAACGCCGCCTGCCGAAACGCCTCCTCGAATATTTCCGGATCCGGTTTCTCGCGGCCGACGTCCTGCGAGGACCTGCGCGAGCACGCGTCGCGTCGATGGCGTGACGGAACACGCATCGCGTCGATGGCGTGACGGGACACGCATCGCGTCGATGGCGTGACAGGACACGACGTCGCACGCGAAGAACTTGAACCGCTCGTGGATCCCGAGCATCGGCAGCACGGAGGCCGAGTGCCGGTTCGGCGTGTTCGAGCAGATTCCGAGCACGTACGCGTCCGGGATCTTGTCCAAAAACGTCGCGGCGTCCGGCAGCACCTCGTAGCCTTGTGGGCTGCCGAAGTGCTGGTAGACGCGCCGGAACCACCGATCAAAATCGTCCTCCTTATATGAACGCCCCGTCAGCGCCATGATGCGCTGCGCAGTCTGGCGCCACCACGTCCGCCCGCTGACACCCTCCGCACCTCCAAAACAGGGACTTGCGAGGCAGCGCTCTTTATACGCTTGCTTGAACGCCGGCTTCATCTCCTCGACGGAGGGAGGATCGTCCAGCCGCGCCCACACGGCCGCATCCACGTAGTGCTGCACGACGGAGCCCTTGTGCGTGATCAGGGTGCCCGTAATATCCAGCGAGATGGCGCGCACGGGTCGCAGGCCGTGCGTGCGCTGCTGGAGCAGCGCGATGAAAACGAGGCATGCCCAATGCATTGTCTTGCTCCACTGCCTCTGCTTGTGCTCCGGCGGCGTATGGCTACAGGGTGCTTTGGAGTGATGGATGCGTACTCTCGACCTCTCCTTGCGTCTCCAGCCTGGTGCAAAAAGAGAACGCGCTGCGGAGAAAACCCGTCTAGAGCTTTTGAACCTCAATCGTCAAACGCGACATGCAGTTGTGTGAGTATCGTTCAGTTCGATACTGGTTCAAAGAGATCAATAGAACGCTTATTGGGGGGCGAAAAAGGTATTTTTTTAATTCGCGACGCTGACGATGCCGCTCTACATGGCAGTCGCGCCAGTGGAATCCTGTCAATTCGTGGTCCGGAGGTCTCCCTGGGGTCGCTTAGGGTCGGTACTAGACGTGTGCAATCGGCTACACCGTATACGCTGGCGCTTGGATCATATATACCAATTCTCTCAGCAGTCCAGCTGATTCAGGTATGATTCACCAATGGTTTTGATCCAGAGCTTTGAGAGCTATAAAATGCCCAAAGCGCATGCGCATGCGGCGTAGGCGTCTACCAACCATCAGACCTAACCCATGGGGAGTCCGAGAGCCGGTCTGCATCCCAAAAAAGTGTTTTATTTTAAATTATTTGGACGCGGTGGCGCCCGTGAACGTCAAATACGCCAGTTATTCGAGGGCCCCCAATAAGCGCAATAGCGGTCTCGTTGGGCCCCATACTATCCCACCTATACTGGAAATCAAGTATATGATATCTACGCCACGAGAAGGGTACTTTGGGCTGCCCGTGCTCGGGTCTGAATATTATTAATCTGGACCTCGGGCAAGTTGGTCGATTGTAATATAAACGGTCGCGCCAAGGTCCATAGTGATGGTACCGGCCCTGATGCCCTCAGGTCCATGTAATTTGCCCGAATTACCGAGATCGAGGGGTCGCGGAGTCTCCGAACAGCGCGGAGCATACGGAACGGGTAATCATATGTAGGAATCGTTCGGGCGGTTCGGATGGACCGTCCCACAACCGAAGCGCCTCAAACGCAAATTTATTTTATAACTCACCGGTCTGGGGCCTTTTTGGAGGTCCGCCTACGCACCGTCGTCCGCGGAGAACGGGCAAGTCGGTCGATTGTGAATAGAACAACGGCGGCACGGTTCCTTGAGGTAGTGGAGTCGCTGATACTTGCAGGTCTAGGTTCTGGGCCCGTGTTTATATAAACGCAGGGTCGCGAAGTGGCCGAACCGCGCGGAGCATACGGAGCACCTAACCTAGCTCAGTAATCGTTCTGGTGGGCTGGATGGACTCTACCACTATCAAAGGGATGTAAACACATCTAACGAAGGGAAGTGTCTAGTAGAATTCTCTTCCCGCCCTCCGAGCGCGGGCTATCGGCTCCAGTTCCGTCGGATACGTATGAAAACTGGGCCGGAGAACTTATAATGTACTAACCGGACGGTGGATGGAGGCGTTAATCGCTGATGTACTTTGGCAAGCCGTAAGACTCATCCGCGAATGTCTCAAGATTTCCGGGAGCCGCGAGCATATGTGCCTCGGCCGCTACACGTGTACTTTTGGTCTCGCTGACCGACTATGGTGCTAACTTAATTTGGGAGCTCGTTTATTTTACCCTACCTACCCGAGAAGATACCAAAGTCCATTTTTGGGCCTTCGGGCGGCCGCGGGAATTTCAAAACAATGTTCGTTTCTGACGGGCACGTGGTGTTAGACATTCCACTCGTACGTTCTAATTACGGTGGCCGCGGGGCGTCCCAACAAGTCAATATTCGGGTGATCGCGGGCAGCTCCGCTCGATAGGTGGCCGCGACGAATTGAAAGCGCTGCCCATTCGAGGCGCACTTCGGGCACGGTCCTCTGGGACCTCCCTAGCGGGGGCGGCGCCCCGGATAGTGGCTCGGGCGCGCAGAGCAGCCTTCTTCAAGATGCTAAATAAAAGCAAACAAAGATCCAAGTTAGTGATCGGGCGGCCCGGGAGCCGGTCGGTTGGAGCTCGGAAAGCTCGAGGAGGGCGCTGTTTTTCTCCAATCAGGTACGGGGCTCTCACAGAGGTGTTTAGCAGCGAGGGCAAGTATAAAAAGAGGGGACACCGCACACGCCAGCACCATGCCGTACGCTTCCGGCTATGACGGCTTCTCCAAGGCCTCCTTGAACAAGCGCACGCGCATCATCTGCACCCTGGGCCCGGCCTGCTGGTGAGGGCGCAGCGCCCCATCATATGACAGCAAACTTTTGCCGCTGCCCCGCGCGCCGCCGCGGGCAGCGCACCCACCCGCCACGCGACACTCGACATTCTAACGCGCGCAGGTCCGTGGAGATGCTCGGCGTCTTGCTCGATGAAGGCATGAACGTCGCGCGCCTGAACTTCAGCCACGGCGACCACGCGGCCCACGAGGGCACCATCACGCGCCTGAAGCAGGCCCTGGAGAAGCGCCCGGGCGTGCACTGCGCGATCATGCTGGACACGAAGGGGCCTGAAATTAGAACGGGCTTCTTCGACGCGTCCGTCGGGGACAAGCTGAAGCTCAAGAAGGGCTCCACTTTGATCTTAACTTCTGATTACGAGCACAAGTCCACCGGCGAAAAGCTGGGCTGCACCTACGGCAAGCTGAGTTCCTCGTGCAAGCCCGGGGCGCAGATCCTCTGCGCCGACGGCTCGTTAGTCCTAGAAGTCTCCAAGGTCTTAAATGAGACCGAAGTCGCGTGCACGGTGCTGAACGACTGCGCCATCGGCGAGCGCAAGAACATGAACCTCCCGGGGGTCGTGGTGGACTTACCGGTGCTGCAGGACAAGGACACGCGTGATTTACAAGAATTTGCGTGTAAACAACCGGTGGACTTCGTGGCGGCCTCCTTCGTGCAGTCCGCGGACGATGTTAGAACTATTAGAAAAGTGCTTGACGACGCCGGTGGCAAGCACGTGCGGATCATCTCCAAAATTGAGAACCAGGAGGGCCTGGAGAACTTCGAGGCCATCTGCAAGGAGACAGACGCCGTCATGGTGGCTCGGGGAGATTTAGGCATGGAGATCCCCCCGGAACGCGTCTTCCGCGAACAAAAAAAGATGATCACGGTCTGCAACAGAGAAGGCATCCCCGTCATCGTGGCCACGCAGATGCTCGAGTCCATGTGCTCCAACCCGCGCCCGACGCGCGCCGAGTGCTCGGACGTGGCCAACGCCGTCTTGGACGGCGCGGACGCCGTCATGCTCAGCGGAGAAACGGCGGGCGGCAACTTCCCCAAGGAATCCGTGGCCATCATGGCCCGCACCTGTCTAGAGGCCGAAGCGGAACTCGACTTCACCAAGGTCTACGAGACGGAGCTGGCTTTGTCAAGAAAGAAGGGCCAGTTCTCGGTCGTCGAGGCGACCGTCGCCGCTGCCGTGCAGGCCGCACGGGACGCGAGAGCGGCGGCGGTGGTCGTCCTAGCCAAAACAGGAGCCACGGCCCAGCTCTTCGCCAAGTACAAGCTCTCGGTGCCGTTGATCGTCGTCACGTCGGACATCGCGGTCGCGAGATACTCCCAGGCCGTGGTCCCGGGCTGCAAGGCTTTGTGTTTGCCGGACTGCACGGAGTACGGCTACGCCCACGCGTCGGGCAAGGACGAGACCAAGATGGTCGCTGAAGGGACGAAGTACGCCCGCTCCCTGGGCATCGTGGCAAATGGCGACGACGTCTTATTAGCTCTGCACTCGTACCGCGTCGCGGACGAGAAGAACATGGCCATGCGCTTCTTCCACGCCTCGAGCGTGCTCTGAGCGCGCGTCCGCCCTCTCCAGTCGTCTAAGGACTCGTTACTCCGATGGTGCAGCGGCGCGTCTACTGCGTTTCGAACAATCTTTTTGTTACGGTGCTAGGACTAGTGGGCGGGGCCCGGGCAATCCCGAAACCCGTTTTGCACGGGACGGGTTTTTGGGCATCCCGAAGCTTGAAGTGCATCGGTGGAATTCATGCTCTCTGGCTCACGTACTGCCGCTCGCGAATGGCTGCCCTGCAGTTTGTCCACGCCTGCGCCCTGGCGGAGGTCGATGCGGCTGCAGAGAGGCATCGAGGCCATGAGGCTAATGTCGAGGGCCTCTCCCTGAGCTTCTACCGCGCGCGCGACGGCGCGGTCACATGCATCGAAACGGCGTGTCCGCACGCGGGCCATCGCCTGTGCGACGGCTACGCCGCGGATCCAGCGGACATCGAGGACCTCTTGCCGGCGACCGGGGTGCTGGCGACGTGCCCGGCGCACAGTTACGTCTACGACACGAGGACGGGCGAGTGCGTGGCGTCGTTTGGGGCGGGGGCGGGCCGGTGCGTCGTGCACGCGGTGCGAGTCGCCGGCGACCGCGTGCTCGTCGCGACCGAGCCCACGCCGCTGCAGGCGCGCCCCGATCGAGCGAAGACCGTTCGGGACGCCGTGGGCATGCGGTGCGTCGAGCTGGCGTTGGACGAAAAGTTCGGAAGCCACTCATGACGCGCGTTTTCGTGTGTGGTGTTTTTAGCTGTAAATTTGTTTCTCTGTGCTCATCCTGTCATTGACCCGACCGGAATATTCGAGCGAGCGGCGCGACCGGTCTGGCCCTCGAACGCCAACCCGTGGTAAAAACCCGTGCGGGATCATTTTTGCCTGGGTCGCGGGTCGCAGCAAAGCTGTCGTCCGCTCGCCGCGCCTGCCGGCAGAAATTGCTGACAGCGCGCGCCGCTGAACGCGCTGCGGCATCATCAATCTTGAGCGCTTATCGCGCGAGCAACTAAAGCAGTTTCACTGCTCGAGACCGGCTGTGCGCGCAAAGCGGTTCCTCACATGGATCCCACCGAATGGATGGACGTGTCCCAGTACATCCGGCCCAGGGACGACGCGCCGGCACCTGCATCAGCGCCCGAGCCGGAGGGCCTCGCCGCGCTCGTGGCGATGGGCTTTGGCCGCGCCGCCGCCGAGGCGACCCTCGCGGCGCACGGCGGCGACGTCGGTGCGGCCGCCAACGCGCTCTCGGCGACGGCGCA
>Ga0114994_10001096_pt1 | contig 19175 bp, 10 predicted proteins | sample ArcticOcean_MG_C_9_FD_87043 | JGI IMG/M metagenome (GOLD analysis project Ga0114994, IMG submission 87043) | Marine microbial communities from western Arctic Ocean - ArcticOcean_MG_CB2_152 | ecosystem: Environmental > Aquatic > Marine > Oceanic | place: Arctic Ocean: Canada Basin | collected...
CCTCCGTCAGGGACGGCGACGACGACGCGTCGTCGTCCAGGCCCGACCCGCAGCGCTCCGCGACCCACGCCCGCAGCGCGAGCTCCTCCGGCGCCTCTCCCACATCGCAGGCGTCGTCGCCGCCGAAGGCCCGCGGCAGGTTCTCCGGCGCGACGAGCACCCTTAATGTTTGAGCGTAGTCCGAGCGGAGCACTGTGACCTTGGCCCGCACCTGCGGCTCGAGGAGCGGCGACACGATGGACCAGACCAAGCCAAAGGCCGCCGGCGCGTTGATGACGATGGTCCGCCAGACCCTTTCCGGGGAGTGCCGGTTGACCGCGCCGACCAATTGAAAGTACCGAAGAGAAGAACCGCCGCAGTCGCCCAGACCCACGTTCCGGCAGTCGATGATCTTCAAGAAGTAGCCGCCCGGGTCCAGGGGCCGCTTGCCGACCTCGTCCACATCGTCTAATAGAGAGGCATACGTCCAACACGACACAAAGTGCATGTGTTCCACAATGGCTTCGATGGGGACGCCCTCGTCCTGTAGTTGCCGAAAGGTATGATTGGGCCGGTCGATCACTTCGTAGGAGCACAGGTGGCCCCGCCGGTCCCTCTTGTGCAGAAAGTGGACGTGCCGTTTTTTAATGGCGTCGAAGTGGGGCTGCGGCCGTAATTGGACCTGGGTCGGGTGGTGCTCCCTGCGCCACTCCACGGTCTCGTTCCACCGTCTTTGGGCTTCGTCCCCGTTTCCTCGTACGGCCAATAAAAAGCGCTGAGGCACGCCGGCGGGTAGCGGCACCGCTGCCCGCGCGCAGGCCTCCCGCGCCAGACGGGCGTCCTCGCTCTCGGGCCGGTCCTCCGCGATTTCCTCGGCCGCGCCTGCGTGGGTGGTGATTGCCGATTCGCGTGGGCGAGGGGACGCCGTCGACGCGGAAGGCCCCGGACGCGGCGTCGGACCCTGCTGCCGCCAGCGCCAGTCCACGAGGCGCACGTGTATGTCGCCGCCCCGCCGTTTCGCGAAGCGCAGCGGCCCGCACGGCTCCGGGCCCGCGTCGACCTCGGCCGCGGCCGCGGCCAGGGCCGAGCCCAGGAGGACCAGCACGCCCAAACCTAATAGGGACCCGAGCGACGCCTTGAGGTGGTATGCATTATTCTCTTGGAGAATGACCAGCGCCTCGCCCAGGAAGAACCGCCGCACGACGTATAAAGCAAAGACCACCGAGAGCACACCTACAATAGACTCCGATACAACGCGCCCGGCGTGGGGCGTTAATAAAGAAGCGAGCGCCCGCGCCGGCTCCTTGATGACATCAGACGCCGTCCTTGCTAACAGCGCGGCCCAGCGCGGGACTGAAGCCCCGTCGTCATTTTTCGACGCATGCAGGAGAGACGACGCGTCGACGGCGACCAGGATTTCGAGTATGGAATCCCGCTCGTCGTCCGAGTCCTCCTCCGTGTGTACAGCGGCCCAGAACGCGCCCCGGGCGCCGCCCCTGGACGCCGCGACGGCGTGCGCCATCGACGACGGCGCGCCCAGCCCGCGCCGGTGGTCGAAGGACGCTCTTCGTATGAGATCCGCCACATCCAAATCGACGCGGCCGCAGCGCACGTCCAGACGCACGAACATCGCGCGGCCGTCCACTCTTAGCGGCCGCCGCCACCCGTAGGCGTCCGTCTCCCGCGTAACCAATGTTTCTTTGTGTGTGGCATCAACAAGGGTCGCCAAGCACAAGTCGTGGCCCCGGCTCCGCGCGTCCAAGCGAGCTACTGCCCTAAGAGCGCGGTCGCGCGCCCGCGCGACCGCCCTCAACCACGCCAGGCACTCCCGCGCGCTCGACGCCCTCAATTCCACGGTCTTGGACGCGTCCAAACCACCTAATGCAAAACAGCGGTGGTGCAGGGGCGGCGCGTCCACGCCACTTTCGCCGTGCCTCAAAAGAGACAGCACGTCCGTCACGTGCACGTGATGCAATAGGCGCCCCGCGCCCTCGTCCACGGGGTCGAAGACCAATAACGACAGGTGCGTCAATAAAACGTGGGCCGGCAGCCACGCCCCGTTCCGCAGACAGTCCAGTCGGCCCCGCCGCGTCACGCCCGGCAGGGACTGGGGATCACCCAAAGGAAAGACCCGCCGTTGGGACGTGACCGGATTTCGCCCAAACAACGAGGGCCGCGGCGCCCGGTCGCAGGTCGTCCAGGGCCCCTTCGCGTCCAGATCTAAGAAGCTTCTCACGGCCTTTTGGCACGCCAGGGGCAGGTCCTCGTGGCGTCGTACTAAAAACCGCAACCACGCATCTAATTGCGACGACTGGTCCGAAGCCTGGCGCGGCGTCGGCCTTAAACCGAGGCGCTGACCCCGTATTTGTTTGGGGAACGCGTCGCGCGCCGCGTACAAGACGCCGCCGTCCTCCCGGAGTCTCTCATGGAGCCGGCGGCACTGGTCATAAGTCACGCCCAGCGTCCGCTCCGTCGGGCCGCTCGAGGCCCTTATAACGTACGTGGCCACGGTGCCGTTCACGGCGAAGCGCTCGACGCGCGCCGTGATCGTCGTGGTCTCTTCTTCCTTGGGCGACTGCGGCTCGGCGTCGAGGAAGCGCGCCTCCATCGCTGCGTACGAAGCGGCGACGGCTCTGCTCCCGACGATTGCGTGGGGTAGCCTATGCGTACGCGCGACGGCTCTTGCCCCCGACGAGTGCGCTTGCCCAGCTTTGGGCAGGATCTAGTCCTCTGCGCAGCGAGTTACAGCAGATGCTGCTGGAGGCACGTGTGCGATAGGTATTGATGACGGTTCCAGCGCAGTACACCTGAACCTGACCTCCGGAGCTTCGTAAAGTACCCAGCGAAACCCGTTTTTAGGCACATTGTTTCCCCCCGGGCCAAAGCTGCTATGGCACTCCGCGGGCGCCGCTAAACAGAGCTCGGCGCCCGGGAGGCCTCCGTTTGACGTCACACGCAGTTTTCTTCTCTCGCGGCTGTACAACGCGCCTGCCGGTGGAAGCCGCAACGCCCCGCCGCATCAGAGAGCCCGCAACTGCCCGCCCGGACCCCCGCAGCGCGTACGTCCTGCGCCCCGCTCCGACCTCCGGCTGCGAGCGACGCACGAGGCCCTGCCAGCGCAGCTGCCCCCCGAGCCCCGCGAGGACGACCCGAGAGGATGTGGGGCTGGTTGCTGGAGCTCAAGCTGCTGTGCGTGGGCCTGGCCGGCTTCGCGGTCGCGTGCCTCGTTATTGAGACGGCGGGCCCCTGCGCCGGTAAGGTCTTCGGCGAAAGTGACGCTAATCTGTACACGCGCACAATTGTAGAACTTTTGTTAGCGCTGTACGTGGCGGACTTCGTGACGGGCTGCATCCACATGCTCCTCGATTTCCAGACCGTGGAGGACGACGAATTACGACTGCACTTTGAAACGACCGTCCCGGCCGTGGAAGAGTTCGAGAAGACGCCTTTGTTCACGAAAGCCACCGAACGGGACCGGTACCTGTGGAACTTCCACTCGCACCACGAAGCCGTCTTTCCGTCCTCGGATTCGCAACTGGAGCTGTTCATGCAGTTGTTCCAGTACGTGCGAGTGGTCTGGCCCCTGTTTTTCATGGGCTACTATTACGGCTACATCCCGGAGGCGACGTCGCGCGTGTGGCTGGTTGCACTCATTGTGGGTTTGCCCACGCAGCAGACCCACTTCTTAGCGCACGCGAGAAAGCGGGGTCTATTAAAAGACTACCCGTTCATTGAGGCGCTGCAGGACTACCGCATTATATTGCACCCGGACGCCCACTCGGCGCACCACACGACCTTCAACTGCAACTTCTGCATCCTGAACGGCTGGGCCAATCCTCTCATGAACCAGGTGGCGCGGCTGTTGACGCACGCCGGGGTACTGGCCGAGGAGCCCCCGACGGCGCGGAACCGCCGGGAGCGGGAAGAGATGACGTCGAAGGCGCCGCGCCCGGTCACGCCGGACGCGGTGCTGGTCGCAGCCAAATGAACCGCCGCCGCACGTAAGTACCTGTCTTTCTACTAGAAGTAGCAACGCGCCTAGGCACCGCGCCCGTCGCGGCGGGCGCGCCGCGTTACGCACGCGCCGTTGTTACCGCGTCTGTGCAATGGCGTGGAGGTTCCACGCCATCGACGCCCGCGGCGTTGCCCCCGTAGCCACATCCTAAACGCTATCGCCGCGGCGCGTGGCTAGAACGTGGTGACTGAGACGAGGTATTACAGGGGTTCTTGGCGATAGGGAGGGAGGGAGGGGCCCTGCGGCGCGGATCTGCGATCCAAAAGCAGCCGCCGGGGGGTCGATTCCTGATTCCGGTGGTTCGTGACAGGTCACCGGCGGCCGTGCTGGGCGACGTGCGCGTCCATGAAGTTGACGACGTGCACCAATTGCCACTGGCACTTCTTGAGCTCGCGCATCGCCTCGAGGGCGCCCTCGGTGTCGCCGTGTAATCGGAGGTTGAGGGCCACTTCTCTATTCACGCAGATGGCTCGCCGCAAGTCGTCGCGCAAGTCGTAGGGCCGCGCGCGCCGGTGGACGTCGACCAGCGCGCCGAGCTCGCTCCAGACGTTTCGGTCGAGCGCGGATTCTAATGCATCAAACAACCCTCTTCTGACGAACTCGTCCGTGGCGTCCTTTAACTCGAGGCAGCGGCCCAATTCGACCGGACCCAGGGCGCGCCGTTCCTCCAGGCGCTGAAGCAGGGCGTCCAAGGCCTCCTTTGTGGGCGGCGGCAACGACGCAGGAACGCTCGTATTAGAATCGTCCGAGACCATCATCTCCGGCGTCTCCTCCTTTACGGAAGTGAAGCCCGGCGCGGCGCGCCGGATGTCGTCCGCGGAGACGACGCGCCGCATGTCCTCCGCGTTCCTCAAACTCCGCGGCTGCTTGCCCTTGGGGCTGCCATCAAAGGGGCTCACGCCCGTCGAGCCCACGTTCTGCCCGGTCTCCAAGTTGTTGGACGAATTCACGCGACGCAGCTTGCGCGAGCCCTCCTCCTCCAAGAGCTCGTCGAGCGCGCTCGAGGACAACGAGACGCGCTTCAGGTAGGCCGCGGCCAGGTGGACGTCGAGCTCGCTCATTCTGCGCAAAATATCGCCGGGAGGTCTGCAGATCTCTTTTAATATCGCTGCGGGGCGCGCTCTCGTGCGCCCCAAGTCGTACGCGCTACGACCCGTAGCACTCCCAGGTGCCGTCGGACGCACTCCCGCAGTCCTACTGTGCCCAGCGGCGGAACACGGACACTTTTGGGGCCCTCGGAGCACACGCAGACGCTGGTTCGCTAGCCTAACTAGGTTACTTGCCCGGCATGTGACGAGCGCGGGCGCATCTCGGGAGCTCTCGAGGGGCCCCACGACGCCTCGGCGGCGCCCCCACGGCCTGCATGCCCAGGGCGAGCCCCGGATTCAAATAACTTCAAGTTGGCACGCGTGCCGGGCAGCCCCACGCCGCCCACGCGGCCCCTCGCGACGACATGAACCCCCAGTTACTCACTCCGCTCCAGAACCAACCCGCGCCCGCTTCGCCGGCGACGGCGCGCGGAAGGACGCGCAGTACATGTCCTTGGACGGCGCCACATTCCGCACCCAGCGCACGGCGAAGCCGCTCTCCGCTAAGACAGCAGCCTCCCTCGCCGCGGGCGACGGGAGGAGCTTGGACTGAGATGGGAGCGGAGCGCCGACGGCGGCTTCGCACCGCGCGTGGATATCTGCAATAGCACCCGCGTCACTCCGGGACAGACCGAAGCAGTAGCAGTGGATGAGGGGCGGCTCGCCACTATAGTCTCTAAAAGCGTCCAGGAGCTCGATGCCCGTGGCCGGTAAATTGTAAATCGCATGCGAACACGCAAAGCCCTCATCTTCTAATTGAGAGAGGAAGCTTCGAGCGCAGGAGGGCTCCGCTATCCTTAAAGTAGAACACGTGTTCGCTCTGGCGTTTTCCTTTAAGAAGTCCACGGCCCGCGGGTTCAAGTCGTTCGCGTAGCATTGGACACCTCGCTTCGTGAGGGGAATGGAGAAAGGGCCCACACCACACGTGCAGTCCGCCACGAGGGCGTCCTGCGGGATGGTTGCGGCGAGGCGCTGGTGTTCACTCTGGAGCCGCGAGTTCCAATAGACGTCTCGCACGTCGAATTTAAACACGCAGTCCTGCTCCTTCAACGCCACCTCCGTGCGGTCCTCGCCGGCGATCACTTCGAGGGGGTAGGTCCTATATTCGCTCTGGATCTCTCCTATTTTGTTCACGACCGTTTTCACGTTCGCGACCTTATCCAACAGCACTTGGCCGATCAACGCTTTGTACGGGGCGTGTTCTTCTCTCAAGTTCAAGTGGGCGATGTGGCCCACGTGCTCAAAAGCTGTGGGTGTCGCTATATTGGACGGTAGCAGCTTCCTTAGCACTTCCTCCGCGGTGAAGTGGTCGTAACTTAAAGAAATAGAATGGGTAGTAATCAACGCCTCGCCATCATCAATCGCTTGGCGAAGAAAGGCTTGCGCTTCCTGTGGTAAACCGCTCGCGGGGTCGTCTCTGGGCAGCAACCGGGAGAGCAGGATCTTCTTCTGCGACGCGTCGTCACAAGTGGCCACCGTCCGGTACCGGGGCACGTCCACGAGATGCTTCCGTAACAACTTCATGTAGGCGCTCGTGCGCCTCGCCGGAATAAGCAAAGCGGGGACTTCGTGCGTCTCCTGCAGCGCGTCTCTATCGAGCGACGCCATGCGGCGCGTGAATACACGACCGCGCCGCGCCGCGGCGGCGACGAGGGCGAGCGCCAGGACCGCCAGCGCAAAGGCCGGGGGTGCGCTCTGCTCCGCTGCAGGCTGGAGCTGCTCTGCTGCGGCGTCTGCGCGTGAGCGTGAGCGCGCAACGGCGTAGGCGCCTCTAAGCTTGTGCGATCGCTACGCGAGTGCGTTTAGCGTCGCTGGGCGAGCGCTGCGGTCGATGCTGCTCCACGTAAAACCCGCACACAGGCGCCTGGACGTCGACTCAAGGTTGCACTCAGCCGCCACTCCTGGGCACCCAGGCGACACTGCAGAGCACACACTCGCTACTGGTCGCTGGAGGATCGCTAAGACGGCGACGGACGCGTTCAGGCATCAGAGGCCAAACTCACGACTTGCTCAGCGAGGCATTGCTCGGCTCCGCGGAGGCGCGCTGCACACATAACTCACAAAACGCCATCGATGCGGCGTCTCGTCGTGATGCTCGGCGCGGCGAGCGCGCTGCGGCCGGCACCGACTCTGCAGCCGCCGCAGCAAGCAGTCGCCGCGACCGCGGTGGGCCTCTACGCGCACCTCCCCTTCTGCCGGCGGCGCTGCTTCTACTGCGACTTCCCCGTGGTCGTCGCGGGCGACGACGGGGCACCCGACCGCGTCGCGCACTACGTTGAGTTACTGGAGCGCGAGCTCGCGGCGCAGGCGCCGGCGCACCAGCCGCTGGCGACGGTGTACTTGGGCGGGGGCACGCCGTCGCTCGTGGCGCCGCCCTTGATCAAGCGGCTCCTGGACGCCATTCGAAAGAGGCACGGCATCGCGCAGGACGCGGAGATCACCATCGAGTGCGACCCGGGCACGTTCGACGAGCCCAGGCTCCGCGCGTACGTGGACGCCGGGGTGACGCGCGTTTCCTTGGGCTGCCAGTCCTTCGACGACGTTGCATTAGAGGCGGCGGGCCGGGCGCACCGGCGGGCGGACGCGCTGGATGCTGTTAATGTGGTGAAACGCGTGAATCCGAAGCACGGCTGGAGCCTGGACCTGATCTCGGGCCTGCCCGGCACAACTCGTGAAGGCTGGGCCGCGACGCTCGAAGAGGCTCACTCATTAGATCCGCCCCACGTATCCGCGTACGACCTCCAAGTGGAAGAGGGCACGGCCTTCGGGAAGTGGTACGCTGACGGCGCGACGCCAAGTGGAAGGCCGCCGCTGCCCCAGGACGAGGTGTCTGCGGACGCGTACAAGGCCGCCAGTGTTTTTTGGCGGTCGCACGGCTACTCGCACTACGAGGTGTCGTCCTACGCGCGCAGCGAAGAGGACGTCTCGCGCCACAACTCGGGCTACTGGGCACCCGGCGCGTCGTGGCTCGGCCTGGGGCTGGGCGCCGCCTCGTCCGCGCGCGGCGCGCGGTTCTCGCGGCCGCGGGACATGAAGGCTTATGAAAGTTGGGTGGAGGGCGGCGCGGTCGTCCCCGCGGCGATGCCGCCCGCCGGCGCCGACGCCCTCGAGGACGAGCTCCTGACCGGGTTGCGGACGTCGAGCGGCATTAGTCTCGAGCGCGTTCGTAGCGTCTACGGCGCGCCCTACGAGGCCGCCGTCCGTACTGGTGCCAGGGAAGCGATCGATTTGGGCCTCGCGGTGATATCAGACGATGTCCTGCGGCTGACGGACCCGGAGGGGTTCTTATTCTCGAACTATGCGCTGGCGGCGGTGTTTGGGGAGGTTGGTTTTGTAGTGTAGGTGTGTAATGTGATTAAGTTTGTCCATAAAGTGACTTCCTAGGAGCGCAGCGCCATGTGCGGACGGCGGTCTGCTATAGACAATCAACCCTGGACTATTAGGAGAGAGGCGTCAGATATCAACCTCGTGCCGCTCCCGGAACGCCGGCGACGTATCCCGGCTCACCAGCATGCACGCATCGAAGGGCACAGCAAACGTGTCCCCGGCGTCCGAGTCCGCGAGTTCGTAGCCGCACGAATTAGCGTAGACCGCCTCGACCGCAAAATACCGCCCGCACATCGACTCCATATCGTCACACCACTCGACCGCTTCGACGGCGTCGGGGGCTGGCCGCTCGCAGAGGCGTTGGAACTCGTCGCGATCAGGGATCACCTTGACTAGCGCGCCGTCAAGGGACTGGTCGAAGCTCTCCAGCGGCTGCCAGCCATTCGGTCGGGCTTGGGCGCGGGGCGTCAGGGCAAAGAAGGCGTCGATGCCCTGCACGGACTTCTCCTCGCCTTCGTCTCGGAGCGAGTCCATCTGCGATCGCAACGTCGCGCACCGCAGCAACAGATCCACCTCCGGGGACTTTGGTGCTAACTTCAAATGCTCGATGGCCGCGCTAATGCCGCCTGGTACGTCTCCTGACGCCAACAGTTTGGCCGAGCTGACATGCCATTGCGCGGCGTCCTCGGTCCCGACATCTCCACCGTCGACGGCGGCTTCAACCTGCGGGTTCGTAGCTCGCCCTCCACGCCATCGAGCCGACGCGGTCACAGGGGCGACGGCGTACGAAGTGTAGTGAACGGACACCGCGCTGTACCAGGTCTCGAGTCTTTCGCGAAGCCGTCAAGCGGTCGCCCATCATTTCGTTAGTCATCGGACTCCGCCGGTTGGTGTTGAGCCATTGCTTTATGGCAGCGCTTTCGTAGGTATTCCCATCTTCGGCCACGACGGGGTCCACGACGAGCTGGCGCGTAATCGGGCAGGTGATCGCTTCGATCACGGCCTTCTTCAGCGGGGAGCTCTCCTTCGGTTGCGCGGCGGCGGTGGCGCGTTTCTTGCGCGGCGGCATGGCTTTGATGATGGCTTTTGATTCTTGATTGCGTTTCACGCGTGCGACGCCGCGTTTGGGCTGTGGCGAGGCTTGCTCTTTTTTGCGTTGTGCGATCAGCGGCGGCTCAAGCTTGCGATTGCTGCGAGAGCAGTGATGCGCGGCAAGACAGGAGAGTTGTAATGCGACTGGCCAGCTGATGCGCCGCTGCAGTTGCAAGACTCTCGATGAGGCGACGAATACCCGTGCATAAAACCCGTGCAGTCAAAATTTGTCCAAAGTCCAAAGCCTCGCTAAAAGTGCGTGCCAGCCGTGGCATCACAAAAGAAATGGACGCACAAGTGCTCGCCGACCTCAAGGACCGCGGCGTTGACCCGGCCTTGATCGCTAAGCTGCAAGCCGCGGCCCAGGCACAGCTAGCTGCTCTGCCAGCGCCGTCGACCACGGCGCCGCAGCCGTCGGCGCCGCAGCCGTCGGCGCCGCAGCCGTCGGCGACGCAGCCGTCGGCGACGCAGCCGTCGTTGCCGGCGGCGGCCGAGCCGCGCCGAAGCGGGAGAGCGCGCACGTCGCGCACCGTGCAAGTCGACGGCCAGACGGTCCTGCGCTCGAACAATTATGACGTGACCGCCTCGCACTACGTGCAAGGGACGGTGGACCCAGCGCCCGCTCCGGCGCAATCGGCGCCCCGACCGACGAAGCGCCCGCGCGTCGCCAAGGTCATTGGCGCGGGAGATGCTTTAAGGCTCGCGCGCAACGATCGATTAAGAGCAGAGGTCGCCAAAAACGAGACGGCCCGCGCCCAGTTCTTCGACGGACACAAGGTTTTGTTAGCCCCCTTTAGCAGCGCGCTGCCGGCGCTCAAGCGCGCAGCTAAAGGCAAGGCTTTGGGGCAACGAAAAGTGCGCATCCACGTACAGCCCGAAGATATCGGTGCGGAGCTCCGGGACTACCAACTGCAGTCATTGGACTGGTTCGCGGACCTGCACGAGCGCTGCGGCGCCTTGCCCTGTATCCTCGGCGACGAGATGGGCCTCGGAAAGACATTACAGACCATCTCCTACCTAGCGTGGCTCAAGTTCGAGAAGAAGTTGGAAGGCGCTTCCCTCGTCTTGTGTCCGTTATCAGTACTCTCGACGTGGCTCAACGAGTGCCAGCGCTGGTGCCCCAAGCTGCGCGTGTTGAAACTCCATTCCTCAGACCCGGGCGAGCGCGAGCGATTGCGGTCGCTCGTCGTGGACGACGTCTCGGCCTACGACGTGGTCGTGACCACCTACGAGATGGCCAAGTCGCCGGCCCTCCGCTCCGCACTCGTGCAACGCGTGCACTGGCGCACTTTAGTATTAGATGAAGGCCACGTGATCAAGAACCACGCGACGGAGATCTCCCAAGTCGTGCGGAAGATGCACTTCGTCACGGCGCTGATCCTGTCCGGCACGCCCCTCCAGAACAACCTGGTGGAGCTCTGGGCGCTATTGAACTTCCTGTACCCCCAGGCCTTCCCGGATAAAGCACCGTTCGAGGCCGCCTACGACCTGAACCGAGGCGTCGTGGACCCCGAGGCGCTATGCAACGCGCGGGCCATGTTGAACGTCTTCATGTTGCGAAGGTTAAAGTCCGACGTCGAGACCGGGCTACCGCCAAAATTAGAAACGGTCGTCCACTGCCCCTTGGCGCCCCAGCAACTCTTCTGGTATCGCGCTTTATTGTTGAAGGACCGCGCGGCGTTAGGTGGCGGCACTTCTGCTCCGAAGAAAGGCGCCTATAAGTCGCTGATGAACTTGTTGATGCAGCTGCGCAAGACGTGCTGCCACCCTTTTTTATTCCCGGAGGCTGAAGGAAATCCGGACGAGACCACGCTGGAAGAATTGGTGGCCGCGTCCGGCAAGCTCCGTGTGTTGGATAGATTGCTGGTGAAGCTGCACGCGGCGTCGCACCGCGTGGTCATCTTTAGTCAGTTCGGCACGATGGTCGACATGTTGGACGACTACTGCCGGCTGCGGGGCTGGCCCTTTTGTCGGCTGACGGGCGCGACGAACCGGGTGCAACGAGTGGTACATTGCCGGGCCTTCAACGAGCCGTGTTCGCCTCTGTTTATTTTTTTGATGACTACTAGAGCTGGTGGTCTAGGGATCAATCTGCAGAGCGCGGACACGTGTTTTTTGTACGACTCGGACTGGAACCCGCAAGCGGACTTGCAAGCGATGGCGCGCGTGCATCGACTCGGGCAAACGAAGACGGTCCACGTGTACCGCTTGTGCGCCGCGGGCACCGCGGAAGAACGCATATTACAACGGTCCCAGAAGAAGCTCTACCTTTCCCAAATGGTCAATAGCAAGGGCGCGAAGGTCGTAGAAAGCGAAGAGGAAGAAATGGGCAAGTTGGACGGCAACGAAGTCCTGTCCATGCTCAAGTTTGGTGCCGCCTCCATGTTCCGGGGGGAGACCAATAGGGAACCGACTGATGAAGAATTGGACAAAATCATCGATCGCAGTCGAACGGGCGAGCTCGGCGAGGCCACCGGGGCGCTGCACGGCGGCCTGCAGGCCGACTGCGACACGTTCGACGCCACGGAGGCCTTCGTGTCGACGCGGGAGCTGTTTGGGCAGAAAATAGACGAAGCTTCAAGCGGCCCCTCCGACGGCCAGGACATCGCCAAGAGCTGGCAGCGCGTCACGAAAAGAGAAAGGAAGCAGCGCATCGTCATGGTCTCTGGGGGTGTCGGCATGGGTAGTGTGCCCGTGCTCAATTCGAACAACTATGATTTGAATGGAGGCGAGCAGTCCATCTTTGCGAGGGAGCTCCAGGGCCAGGACAGTAGTGCCTTCGTCGACACGAAGCGCACCATGGTCATCGCCGGCCGCGACTACGCGCACGAGACGGAGGCCCTTTGTTGCTTTGGCAAGAAGGCGTCCAAAAAGAGTATCGTCAAGTGCGCGTTCTGCCCCATGGTCTTCCACGAGGCCTGCGCCAAATCGGGCGGGTACGCCGACTCGGGCGAGCTCGCGGCGGGCCGCTGGCGCTGCCCCCAGCACGCGTGTTCTTCCTGTGCTCGTTCGACGTCCGCGGCCGGCGGCCTCCTGTTCCGGTGCGAGGCCTGCCCCACTACATTATGTGAGGATTGTTTGCCCGACGCGTGCCAGGTCGTGGGCGAGAGCCGGCGGCTGATTTCGCGCGGCGTGCCGCAGCAGTCCACCGCGTGCTACATCCGCTGTTCGGACAAGTGCTCGAAGCTCATGGCGACCAGAGAAAAGGGCAAGAAGGCCGAAGTTATTGTCTTCGCGGATCTGGACCTGCCGCCCATTGAAGAAAAGGACCGGGACGCCTTCGCCGAGGCCTTCCTCGCGCCGCGGCCGAAAGTTGAAGAGACGGAGCCGGCGCGCCGCGCGGATTCGAGGAAGGAGGCGGAGGCGCGCGAGCGGCGGCGCTTCGAGACAGATTTAAAACGGGTCCTGGCCGAGATGGGTAGGGGCGACGAGGACGCCTACGACGGCGAGCCCCGGTTCCGGGTGGACCTATGCTTTTCGCCGCCGTCGGATGCTGTCGAGGCGCTCGTCGCGCGGCTCAAGGTGCAGACCGGCGTCGTGACGGGGCGGGCCGCGGTCGCGGCCGACCGGGCCGTGCGCGCCGCGGTCGAGGCCAGCCTGCGCGCCGCGATCGACCGCGGCCTCATCACGAAGGTCGTTGAAACGGCGACTGGCGTATTTGATGAGGTGACGGGAGCGGTGGTGGGTGAGGACGACGGGTGCATCTCAGGGAGCTACGACACCTCTAGAAATTTCGCCGAGGAGTGCGCCCTCGAACGGGACGGCGCCGGGGACCAGGACGACGACGACGACGCGGACTTCGACCTCGGCGACGAGGACGACTAGGCCTCCCCTATACTTAGCTGTGTATCTTACGCACCTGCCCGCCGCCGCGGCGGCGTCACCGGGTGCTTCGCCTGGCCCCGTTCGATGGCCACGCGCTCGCCGGCCGCGTACGCGAAGCCTGCCGCAAACACGAAGAACGCCGCCGACAGCAACCAGATCGGCGCCCCGTCCAAGAAGCTCTCCGTGGTGTTGAAAAGGGCCAGGTAGATACCCAACGCCGCAACGCTTCCGAGGGTAGCTATGGCATACAAGGCCCCCTGCAGGTGGCCCTGCTTGCCCGGCGCCACGTCGGGCGTCAATAAAGCTAGGATGGCCGGGTACACGCCCCCGCCGGCCGTCGCAAAAATGGAGAGCCCGATCGTCGACGTCACAGTCGGCGACGCTAGTCCTTCCAATGTACACCCCACGGCCGCCGAGAAGAGCATCAGCGCGATGGACTTGGCGTAGCGCAAAGGGGACGGGTAGAGCAGGCGACTTCCAATCAAGGCCCCCACACCAGGGCTGATCGTGAAGACCGCCAGATACACAGCAGCGCTCTGGGCGGACCAGTCGTACTTGGCCTGGCCCCAGAACACGCACAGGTTGGTCACGCCCGTCAGCGCAAAGTACTGCAGGACGTACGACGCCGTCAAGTACGTAGATCGCGTGTCGCGCAGGACCATCGCCACTGCTTGCGTCTGTGCTTGCACCGCCGCACGGGCGGCCTCCACGGCCTCGTTGGAATCGAAGGTCTTGGACGCGTCCGGGGCCGTCTCCGGCAGGTACGCCCAAACGATTAATGAAGCGAGGAGCTGGAAAAAACCGCACGAGGTCATGGCGAGCCACGCCGGCAGGACCGCCCACAGGCCGTAGCCCACGGCGTAGCCGCAGACCTGGCCGGCGCCGGCCACGAACCAGAGGGCCGTCACCGCGACCGCGAGCTCCTGGCGCACCTCCCCCGTCTCGTCGGCGGCCGGCGTGGCTATTTTACGGAAGACGCGCATCAGCAAGATGTCGTCGTCACCGCCCGGCGGCGCGCCGTTCGAGACGCAGTCGACTAAAATTGTTATTGACGCGGCCCACGTACACGAAAAGCAGCCCTGCACGAAGCCGGTCACGGCCCACCAGTAGAGGTTCGGCCAGAACAGCACAAGGAACATGACGAAGATTGTCGCTTGGCAGACCACGAATACGGGTCTTCGGCCCGCCTGATCTGTCGCAGCTCCGAGTATAGGGGTGCACAATACTTGTCCGACGCTATACGCGGCCCACTCGGCCGTCGCGACGTTCGCCGCCGCTGCCGTGGACATGAACAACGCGAGGTAGAAGGGCGACACCACGGAGTATGCCCCCCACGCGACTTTATGGAGGAACTGCGACGCGTAGACGCACCATCGGGCGTGCCGCAGCGCCTGCGCCTTCTACGGCGAGAGCGCGCGACTCCTCGCTCGATCATATACTTCCTCGACGGAGTCGCCCAGGAGAGCGGCAGCTTGTGCGTCGCCCAGAAGAGCGGCAGCTTCGTCCGCCATGGCGTCTGTCTGTTGCGTCGATGGCGTCGGGTCCCGAAGGGCAGCGTAAGCTGAGCTGCTGAGGGCAGCTCCTGGGCTAAAGATGCAGGGCCGCGTCGAAGGCGTGCTGCAGGGCAGCACCCAGGCTGCGAAATATGCTTTCAAGTGCGTCCGAGGCTGCTGGAAGCAGTGGTGTGTACACGGCGCTAGCGCTCGACGCGTCGAATCGGTGGTTTCGACGAACCCGCACCCCCAGTGGTACGATGAATCGCGCCCACTTGTCCTAGCACCGTGACAAATACCACGAAACTCGAGGTTCGCTGTTCCGAGTCGTTGTATGTTAGTTTTAATGCTGCTTAGAAAGGCCATTCCCCATCCCGCGGCGCCGCGCCCCGCCCTACATCCTCAGCAACGGCCGGAGGCGTCGGCGGGACCGCGTTCTCATCAGTGTAAGACGCCGGCTCCCGCGCCGCGTCCCACACGACCGCCGCGCGCGCGCCGCGCTCCACTGTCACCAACCGAGCGCCGTCGGCCAGGAACGTCAGCGCGACCGCGTCGTAGGCCGGCTCGCCGCTGAACGTACCACGCGCCTCCCCGGCCCCGCTCCTCAGCTCGAGGCCGTCCTCGTCGGCCACGGCCACGACGCCCTTGTTATTGGAGGCCACGCACCGCCCCTCGGCGAAGCCGCTGCGCCAGGCCCACGGCCGGTCGCCGGGCAGGTCTTCGATTCTAAACAACCGTCGCGTCCGCCGCCCGTCCAGCCGCCAGTAGTCCACGACGCCGTCGTCGCCCCGCGTGCGGAAGACGAGGCGCCGCTTCTGGTCGCGGCCGAAGTCGGCCGCGACCGCGGCGGCCCCGGACCCGCTCCGTAATTCCACCAGGACCCGCTCCTTGTCCAGCACGACCACGTCCCCCCGCCGCGAGCAGGCCACAATTAACGTCCCGTCGGGCGAGGCCGTGAGGGCCGTGACGGGGCACTTGAACGCGGGGGTGGTCCTCAAGCATTCTAAAGTAGTGGCATCTAATACAGCGACGGCTCCGGCGTCCGTACCGACGAACAGGAACCGCCCTTTTTCATCATACTTGAGGGCGCTCCCGCAATGCTCGAGCGTTGATTGGTGTAGTTTAACACCCATATCAGCGTCCCAGGTGAGCACGCGCCCGTCCGCGCCCGCTGTCGCGAAAATAGGCGTAGCCGGGTGCGCCGCAAGCGCGGTAATTGCGCCAAAGTGCCCGCTCACGACGACCGCCGCGACCTTGGCCTGGTCGACGCGCCTCGCCGGGCTCTGGCGCATGGGCGACGTGTCCGCGGCGCCCGGGACGCACGTGAGAATAGTGCCCCGCTCCGTCGCGCACAGCGCAAAGTCGTCCTGGGTGTCGTCAATTAATGCACACGCCACGACGGCGCCGCTCCTCAGGAGGCGGCAGCGGCCCGCGGAGCCCAGCTGCTCGCCGGCCCAGCGGCGGACACAGCCGTCGGCGCCTGCGCGGGCCTCACGTGATGCGTCGCGTCGATGGCGTAGCCACGCCATCGCCGCGACAGAGTTGAATCGCGAAACGAGGACGCCGGCGCGGACCGCTCGTGACCGCGACGCACAAGGAGCCCCGCTGCACGGCGTCGATGGCCGTGACGGCGCCCTCGTGGGCGGCGAAGGCGGCCACCTCGTGCTTCTCCCGGAACACGCGCACCCTGCCGTCGGAGCCGCACACCAAGCACGTCTTCGCGGACCGGGGGTCGAAGGCGAGGCCCGTGAACGATGGAGGCCGCCGCGTGTCCGGCGGGAAGCGGGCCTCGGACCGCTTGAGGCCGCCGCCCCGGTCCCGCGGGACCAGGCGCCAGAACGCGAGGTGCGAGCCGTCTCCCACGGTCGCAAAGGCCGTCGACGTCGACTGATAAACCGCCGCGACGCCGTGCAGCCGCCCGTTTCGACAATCCAGGTCCACGGGCGCCTCGCCCAGGACCTCGCCGCTTTCGTGGTCGACGACGGCCACGAGGGGCCGCTCCTCATAAGTCCCGACCATCGCTATCAAGGAACCAGCTCCTAAAAACGCCAGCGCCTCCACGCTCGCGAACAAACCCTTCGCGACGGTGCGGCCTGGAGCTCCTACGGACCAGACGCGCAGGCCGTCCGCGCCCGCCGCCGCGCAGAGCGGCTTCACCGGGTGCGCACAGACGCACGTGACGCCCGCGACGGTCTCCAGCCGCTGGTCCGTCGTGTCCAGGCGCCGCTCCGCCACGAAGGACCCAGTCCCGACCAGCATGGTGCGCGCCGGCCTCGACCAGGCCACGAGGCGCCCGTCGCCGCAGAAGCCGTGCATCGCCATTGGGGAGGGCGCCCCGAGCGACGCGGCCCGCTCAGGCACGGTGGGTTTCCAGTCGTCGGCGTGGAGCTTGAGCGGCGGCGAGAGCGGGGGCGACGGGAGGGGCGACGCGGTCGCCGGGGGCGACGGCTGCCGGCTCGGTAGACACGACACAATGTCGTCCGGCGCGTGCCCAAACGCGTCCCGCCCGAAGGCCGCGAAGTCGCCCCGGTCGCAGGTCCGCCAGAGCTCCGCGAGGTCCCGGTCGTGCGGCGGCGGCAGGCCCACGCTTATGGCCAGCCCGCGCAGCGCCACGCTCCACTGCGCGAGCGGTAAACGCCGCTGCGTCTGCTTCGCGCCGCGTTCGCACAGCGCCCGGCACCGCCGTTGCAACGCCGCCCGGGCCGCGTCGTCGACCTCCTTGTCATTTGCGCACTCGCTCAGGCGTTCCCGCTCGACGCGAAGCAACTCGTCGGCGAGTAAGGACCGCAGCCGTCCCGACGTTTCAACGTCGGCCGCTTCATACACCGCGGTGTTCTGGAGCGGGTCCGCGTATGTACCGTTACCCTCCGGTGTCCGCACGCGCAGCGTTGCTTTGGGCGGCGTGACCATGGGAACCGCCCCGGAGGCGGCCCGCGCCACGCACCGCGCGAAGGCGTCCACGCTGAGCTTGCCGTGCTTCTGCTGGGCCGCGAGGCCCGCAGCGAAGGCCTCCAGCGCCTCGTGTTCCACGCCCACCAGCCAGGTCCGTCGCAGCGCGGCGGCCAGAGATGATGAAGAGAGGAAGCCGTCCCTGTCCGCGGCGGGCGCGAGCACGCGGCGCAGCTCCCTTGTTATTTTTGTGGCGGCCATGCCCCCCACGCGCTGCTCGATCTTCTCGGCGAGGAGGGCCATCACTTTCTCAGTGGTGGGGCGGCCCGGGCTGGGGCACGAGGCGAACATCATTTCGGCAGCGTTCGACGGCACCGGTGCGTTTGCGGCCAGAGAAGCTCCAAAAGTTTGAATAAAAGTTTAGCTAAAGATTGCTAAAGGTCGCGTCTTCGTTCTACTTCTAGTAGTCTACAGCTGTAGAGTAGGTTAGGTTCGAAGCGTCCACGTGGTACTAACTCGAGGAGCGATAGGTCCACGAGTTTCTCGTCGCCGTCGTGCACGACGACGACGCGACCACTATGCTGCACCGAGAGGCGCGCGCCCCGAAGTAGGAAGTCGACGAGCAGGGCCTCGGCCGCCGCCGCCGCGCCCCGGCCGGCCCGGGTCTGGGCGGCCGCGTGCGCGACGGACGGCTGGCTCCCGAGGCGGTGGCGCAGGATCGCCAGGACGTCGCGGATCCAGGCCGTCAGCTCGGGGCCCTTCCGCGCGAGGCGCCGCGCCGTGCCCTCGCGGGACAGCGTCGCGACGTCCCGCGCCGTCGCGTCGCGCACGGACCGCCGCCGCAGCGACGTCGCGGGCAGCACCGGCAACGGCGGCGGCGCCGTCCCACCGCGCAACGCTTCGACCCGCAGCACGTGACCCCCGCCGAGCCGCGGCATCAACGCGAGCAAGTCGCGCCGCAGGCGATGGAACTGGTCCATGCTCCGCGACGATACTGCGTCCACGACACTGTCGCCCGTCCGCACGGCGAGGCAGCTCACGACGTCGAAGGCGCGACGTGACGCCTTAAAATTGCAGCTGGGGCGCCGCGACCCCACGTCCCGCGCGAGGAGGGCGGCGAGCCGCGCCGGTTCGTAGGCCGCGAGGTCGTCCTCCGGCGGAAGGTGCGGCGTCCGCGCCGTGGCCTCGAAGAAGGAGTTGGGCTTGGGCGTGGCAATGTGTTGGCGGGCCGGCGTTGTCGCTGCTGGTACTATGTCCAGGTGCAGCTTTGCTTTTGTGACGGCTGCTGGTACTATGTGGCACTGCAGCTGGACTTTTGTGACGACGGCCGGCACGGAGGTGTTGTAGACGGGCGAGAAGGGCGTGCGTGGTGTCGCCATGCTACTGGTGGCGTCGCGCGTTGACGCTGCTCGCCGGGACGACACGCTGTGCGAAGGGCAAGAAGGAAACGTACAGGTAAAACCCGTA
>Ga0114994_10001097_pt1 | contig 19152 bp, 12 predicted proteins | sample ArcticOcean_MG_C_9_FD_87043 | JGI IMG/M metagenome (GOLD analysis project Ga0114994, IMG submission 87043) | Marine microbial communities from western Arctic Ocean - ArcticOcean_MG_CB2_152 | ecosystem: Environmental > Aquatic > Marine > Oceanic | place: Arctic Ocean: Canada Basin | collected...
GACGTGGGACCGGGTGCTCATGAAGTCGGTGGCGAGCTTCGGGTGGTGGATAATGCTCGCGCGCGTTTTGGCGTACGCGTGCTCGGACTACTACCGGGTCGAGGCCGACCGGAAAATGATGCGTGTGCCGGCGCCCGCCGCCGGGTTTCGGAAGCGGTAGCGCACGCGTCGGGCGCCGGTAGCTTCGCGTGCGCGGCACCGGGTTCCGGGTTCGCGGCCAGCGCACCGACGCGGCGCACGCATTGTTCTCCCAGGGAACCGGGCGGCGCCGTAGCTTATGTAAAACTGTTATAATTACACTAGACAAAGAATTCCACGGCGACGAGGAGCACGCACGCGTAGAGCAGGATCCCCCGCCACAGGAAGGAGGGCCGGGGGAGCGGCTTCACCAGGAAGCCGCCGCCGAAGCCGCCCACGGTCTTGCCCGCTACCGAATCCTCCACGAGCACGTAGCCCAGCTTCCTATAATAATCGCGCGTGCCGATGCCGGAGATCACTGCCACTTTGCGAAAGCCGGCGTCCTTGGCGAGGCGCTCGGCGTCGGCCATGAGCCGTTTTCCAAAACCGCTGTGCTGCTGCGCGGCGCCGCCGCCGAAGCTCTTGCCCGTGAGCGCGGGCCGCAGCTGGCCGTACACGTGAAGTTCTCTAATTAAAGCGCAGTTTTCGAGAGACGCGAATGCGCCCGCGCCCGCGCGCTGCGACAGGCGCAACCTAACAAAGCCAAAGATCGTCGCCCGGTCCGGCGTCTCGAAGCTCAGGAAGTGCTCGTCGCCGCCCGACGCGCGGTAGTGCCGCCTTGTCAAGACCGCCCGCACGGCCAATTTTTCGGACGCGCGCCGCGCCAGGACCCCGTCCCGCGACGCCCGACTGCGCTCCTTGTACTTGGCCGCGGCCTTGGAACCGCCCTTCTTGAACGCGTCCCGGCCCTTCTTCGTGTCCCAGCCTCTTTGAGACGCGGTGCGGAACTCGCCCTTTTTGCTATTTTTGATCTGGTTCAGGCCGGAGATGTCCCCGACCTCCCGACATCGAATGCACCTACATACTTTGCCCTGGCGCTTCATTTCGGCTTGGATCTCCTCGCGCATGTTCGGGGCGTCGACCCCGCCCAAAATGTAGTTCGAGGGGATATCCCGGACCACTCTGTTTAATCGAATCCAGGGGTGCACCTTGGCCTTGGCGTTCACGAGTAACTGCGTCAAAGCTTCTTCGGAGTAAGGCACGTACTTCCCCTTGTCGAACCAGTCCTTGATCACCGTCCAGGGCGTCACCTCGCACGGATATATCTTCCACTGGTCCGCTTGGAGCAAAGGATCGAACAGCATGGCGTTGAACATGGCCATGTCCTTTGTAGTGTCGCTGCCCGGGAGGTTCGGCATGAGGTGCACGTCGACCTTGAAGCACGCGTCCTTCAACAATTGTAAGGACGTTTCCACGGCTTTCCGTCCGTGCCCCCGATTCACCTTCTTCAAAATCTTGTCGTCCACGTGCTGCACGCCTAGTTGGACCCTCGTACACCCGTACATGCGCAACCGCTGCAATTCCGGAATATCAATGGTGTCCGGCCGCGTCTCCAAGGTTAAACCAATGATCTTGGACTTGGCCATCTCGTTCTCCGTGATCTCGTCCTCAAGGGACTTTCGGACCCTTTTATCCCGGTCCCAGAACGTGTTCGCCGCGTAGTACAGGTCCCTACAAAAGGCCTCCCTATAATCCAGAGGGTAGGACGCCCACGTGCCCCCCAGCACGAGTAACTCGACCTTGTCCACGGGGTGGCCGTTCTGGGCCAGCGTGGCGCACCGCTCCGTGAATTGCATGATTGCGTCGAACTTGTTCTGGTTCGCTCGTAAAACGGCCGGCTCGTCCCGCAGGTAGGACCGGGGCTGGCCCGGCTCGTTCGGGCAGTAGTAGCAGTTCCACTTGCAGGAGAAGGGCTGCGGCTTTTCGCCATTCACGGACGGGTAGGGGCTCGTCAACACGGTAACAACGAGTACGCCGCTCTGGGACTTGGAAGCTTTCGTGGTCAAGACCTCCTCCAGCGGCCGCGACGGGAGAATTTCCTGTCTCTTCACCAATCCTCTATAGGCGTGCAATAATTGAGACTTCCTTGGTCCTAATCTATACTTCTTGCGCAAGGGGGCCAGGGCCTTATTGAGCTGCTGGTCGCTGCGCGGGTCCGCCTCCAGCAAGCCCCTCACCATGGCTTCTAACGCGGGGAAGTCCTCCTCTTTAACAATGTCGTCCCACCGTCTATAAATATCGTCCACGCTCGCGTTCTCGTAGTGCAGCGCGCGCTCCATGTCGAAGGGCTTGTGCGAGTAGTCGATCTGGTCCGGCACGCCGGGCAGCGTCTCGATGTCCGCGATCTTCGTCGCGCACCGCGGCTCCTCCATGCTCGCCTTGTGCGAGGCGTCGCTCTGGGCGCGCGTGGTGGTCTGCGCCGGCGCGGTGCCCATGGCGCGGGGCGCGGCGGGGGGCATAGTAGCTCTTCTTGCTGCTTTCGCTCTGCTGCTGCGCTCTCCTCTATGAGCTTGCTGCGCTGTCGTCTTCCCTGCGCTGCTTTGCGTCCTCGTCGCTTTGTGCTGCACTAGTGCTTCTGACGCAGGAATATTTATACGCCAGTTGTAGGCGATCTGCGCCGAAGGTTTTGGGCCGTATCGCCCGCGCCTTTATCTACCTCTCGTTCACCGAAAAAGAACCCGTACCTCCAAAAACCGAATTGACTAGTTATTTTACTGCGGAAATTGGAAGCGTACTCGGATGTTCCGCAGTGAACCCAAAAGTCCCGCCGTCGTCACACGCGGTCGTAAAGATGTTGGTTTAATTAGTATCACTCGTGGAAAGAACGAACGCGCCGTGGCCCTCCGTGTCGATCGTCAGCACGTCCGGCACCTCGGGCGCCCCGTCCGCGTTGAAGACGATGACGCGCCCCAAAGAAACGCCCCTCGCACACTTCTCGTGAGAGCGTCGAATTGACGCAGTGGTAGCACCCTCCCGTGCTACGTAGCTCGCACGCGGCACCACGTGGCCCATGCAGCGGCCCAAGGTGCATGATTTCAGCCTTTGTTTTATTCCGATTGCCTCCTCCACCCTTGTACTCGAAGTTGAGTATAAGGGTGAGTATTCCCCGCGCGCGCATTTTCCAGTAGAGCCATAAATTGAGGCACCCCGACCCGCTGACGGCGCTGCGCACACCGTCGAGGTTCAATGGGCCGTCACCCACGAGCTGCCTGGGCAGCGCGGCGAGGGCACTGCGCTCGATTGAATGGGCGCAATGTTTGACGATCACCTCGGCGGCCTTCTTGGCCGACCGTGTGAGCAGTCGCGTCGCTTCGAGCCGGTCGTTGGCCAGGAGCGCCGTCGTGCGGTTGACGCGCAAACTGTTTAAAACAGATCCGAACAACCGTCGGCGTAGTAGAAGAAGTGGATCGGGTAATCGTCCTCTGTGCGCATAACAGGCAGCAGCCGCGTCTCGTTAAAGCCTATCGGCGCGATGCCCGGCGGTGGTTGCAGCAGGCCCACGCCGGGCGGCATTTTGTACGGTCGATAGCTGTGCACGCCACCAAGCGGCCCACAGTATCTCTCTTCGTAGGTCTGGGGCGCGGCGGCGCACGCCATGGCGCAGAGGCATTGCAGGCTAATTTTTATGGTAACTTAGTCAACTTTTGACTCGCGACCTCAATGCACTCAAGCGGTAGACAAGTTACCACTTCTCACAAGTGTATATTCTGTATCCCTATACGCCAAAGGTAGCGCGCCCGCTTTGAAACTCGTGGCTCACGTGCACACGTAGTTTGAAAACCCGTTTTTGACGAATTGTAGTCTAGCCGTCAGCCAGCACCAGGGCAGCACCAGGTGTGCTCAAGCTAGTGTAAAGCTCTTATTATTATTAGCCCAGTGTGCTCTTCAGAAAGCCGCCGATCTGGCGTCAAACCCGTTCTTAAGACGCTTTTCGCTTTTCGATGCCTTGGACAGACCCGGTAGCGGCCATCGGGGCAAGTGGCATCTAGGCTCACTCAACAGACTACTGGGCTACTATTACGACCGCCGCCCCCGCGCCCGCAGCCGCTCGTCGGCGGCCACGTACGCCGCCGCGTCCTCGCGCGACACCGACGGCGCGACGCGCTCCAGGGCCCCCAGGAAGTGCATTTGGGAAAGCGCCGCCGCGCCCGCGTCCAGGGCTGCCAGGCCCGCGTCGCGCACGACCGCCGCGAGGTCCGCGCCCGAGAAGCCCTCCGCGCGTGCGTCGCGGCCGATGTCATCCAAATCGACGTCCGCGGCCAGCGTCGCCCGGCGCGCGGCCGCCTTCAGGATGGCGACGCGGTCGTCGGCGGCCGGGAGCGGCACGTAGAGCAGCTTGTCGACGCGGCCCGGGCGTAGGACCGCGGGGTCCACGAGCTCCGGCCGGTTCGTCGCCGCCACGACGTAGACGCGACCCCGCTCCTCGAGGCCGTCCAGCTCCGTCAATAGCTGGTTGACGACCCGGTCGGACACTCCGCTGGAATCCGACGACGTGCCGGTAGACACGCCGAGCGGCCCGCCGCCGCGGCGCGGCGCCAGGGCGTCGATCTCGTCGAAGAGGATGATGCACGGCGCCGACGCCCGGGCCCGCTCAAACAAGTTGCGCACGGCCCGCTCAGACTCGCCCACGTACTTGTCGAGGAGCTCGGGCCCCTTGACCGAGATGAAGTTCGCCGAGGCCGCCGCCGCCACGGCCCGGGCGACCAACGTCTTGCCGCAGCCGGGCGGCCCGTACAACAACACGCCCGACGGCAGCGGCACGCCCAGCGCCTCGAACCGCTTCGGGTCGCGGATGGGCGCCAAGATCGAGGCCCGCAGCGCTTCTCTGACATCATTAATGCCGCCCACGTCCAGGTTCCAGTCGACGTCCGGTCGCTTGGCGAAGCCGCTCCGCGTGAACGAGGGCGCGACCTTGGCCAGCGCCTCCTCGAGGTCGCGCTGCTGCACGCCCTGCACGACGCCGTCCCGCCGGATGCATGACGCGCCGGCGGCGTTCGCCAGCTGCACCAGATCCGCGCCGGCCCAGCCGGGGCACTTCCGCGCCACGCTCCCAAAGTCGATCGCGTCCGCCCGCCGCGCGGGCACGTGCCGCTCCAATAACGCGGCGCGGGCGTCCTGGTCGGGCGCGCCCAGTGAGATCTCCCGCTCGAAGCGCCCGAACCTCCTTAACCTGGCGTCCACGGCGTCCGCCTCGCGGGACGTCGCCAGGACAATGACCAAGGCGACGTCGCCCTCCTTCGCGGACGGGAGCCCATCTAATAACCGGCAGAGGCGGCTCGACAGGCGCCGTGCGTGCGTCTCGCCGCCCTTCTTGTCGCCGCCGCCTAATAGCGCGTCGAGGTCGTCCAGCACTACTAGTGAAGGCGCCGCGCTCCGGGCGCCCTCCAATAAAGCCGCGAGCTGCTGCTCGGCCTCGGGGCCGCTCCCTAGGTCCGGCGCCGAGCACTCGAAGTAGGCCAACCCGGGCACCGCCGCGGCCGCGCTCCCCGCCACGCTCCGGCACAGGAAGGTCTTGCCACAGCCCGGCGGGCCGTGCACCAGGATGCCGCGCGGGCCGGCAACGCCCAGCTCCGCGTAGCTCCGCGCGTGCGCGAGCGGCTCGACGACGGCCTCGCGCGCTGCGGCGACGGCCGCCTCGGCGCCGAGGACGTCCTCGAGGCGCTCGCCCGGCGCCGGCGCGCGCGCGGCCGCGGCCGCGCCGTCGGCCCCGGGGGCCGCGCCGCCCGCGCGCGGCGGGGCGCGTCGCCGCGCGCCGCCGCCGCCGCGCGTCTGCGCCGCGTAGGCGCCGCGGAGGCCGTCGTTCATCGAGGCCGAGGGCGCGCCTGTCGTCTTCGGACGCTTCGGTCGCGGCGCCGCCGTCGCGAGTGCGTCGCGCACCGCCGTGCGCAGCGGCCCCACCGGCCGGCGCCCGTACTCCGGGTGCGCGCGGATCAGCGTCTGCACCGCGGCGGACGGGTCCGTCGCGCTGTCGACCTCGCCCGCCGCCAGCAGCCGGCCCAAGACATGTTTCAGCTTGGTGGCTTCGGCGTTGGCATCTGTTGCGTTCATTGTACGTGAGCACCTGTGAGCGCTGGGGCACCTGCAGCCGCTTTTGCCAAGCCTTTGATGTCCACTTGGCGGTTACGCGTCGATAGCGTGCAGCGCTTGCTGTCGCGCAGCGATGTGACCTTGAGTGAGGAGCAATGCAACGTATGGTCGAGGACGCCCGCCGATTTTGGGTGACGGGTTTCCTATTAAACCCGTCATTTGCCAGACGAATTCCAGATCCCTTGCCCGGAAGCTGTAAGGATTCACCCCCCTTATCCCGGCGCCGGGGCAGCCATGCGCCGCTCGGGCTCCACCACTGGAGAAGATGTCACCGTGGGCAGCATCGAGCTCAACGCGCTGCACGCCGACCGCGACGAGACCAAGGAGGACGGTGGCATGCGGGCCCTCGGCTACGGCGGCACGCATGACGAGGCGATGCCGGACTGCTTCCGGACGCAGACGACGCGAGCGGTGGCCGCCACGTGCTACCTCGCCGCCACCCTCGTGGTCGTTTATCTACTGAAAACCACGCGCAACTACGACGACCGGGGCGAACTGATCCCCTGGCTCGTTATTACGCTCCTGTGCTATGCGTTCGTAGCGGTGTCGGACCCCGGCTTCGCCGACTCGGAGGACGTGCCCCCGAACGACGAGGACTACACGGCCCGGCGCCAAAAGGTCGTGGACTGGCTCGAGGAGGGCCACGGTGGGGACACCTTGCTCCCGTGGCCCGACTGGCCGCCGATGCGCTGCGCGTACTGCGCGCCGTGCAAGCGCTGGGTCTACGGCTACGACCACTACTGCCCCCTGATCGGCAACGCGGTGGGCGAGCGCAACCGGCCGCGGTTCTGGTTGCTCTGCCTCGCGCAGTGCGTGCTCAACTCCAAGGCGGCCGCGACGATCGAGGCGTGCGTCGCGTGGCGCGACGTCTCCGGGGGGCGGGAACGCGCGCTGGCGCTCTTCCTGTTGATGGCGTTACTCTTCGTCACAAGCTTCTGCTTCCTGGTCTTCCACACGTTCCTCGCGTTGACCAACATGACGACGCACGAGTTTTTGAAGGCGCATACGCTAGATTACCTCCACAACACGGAGGAGTTCGACCTCCCCTTCTCGCGGGGGTTCTGCGGGAACTTGCGCGTGTACCTCGGGCAGGACGGCACGTGGACGTTTTTGAGGAGACGGCCGTGGACCCACGTCCCCTGGCAGCGCCCGGCGCGCGTCGACCGCGACTCCGAGGACTGGTGGCGGAACCCCTGGCAGAACAAGTACTGGTCCTGCTGCTGAGGGGCCCAATGTCCCGTTGTTTGCACACAGAATAGCTAAGTACTAAAGTTTACGAGTAATATCTACTTCACCGCGGCGTCGAGGAACTCGCGCAGCGCGTCGGTGAGCGGCTCGTCGACGGATTCGTCGGACGAGGCCGAGGCCACCGGCTCCTCGCCGTCGTCGTCCTCGTCGTCCTCGTCCTCCGCCGCCTCGGGCAGCTCGCCGAGCCACCGTGTGACCGTCGCCTCGCGGTCTAACAAGAGCTCGAGCGGCAGCTCCGGAAGGGTCCCGGTCCGCTTTTCGATCGTGCGCAGCGCCGCCGCCAGCCCGGACTCGTCCAGGAGCGGCGCGCAGAGCCCCCTTACCGATCTCTCGGGGTGGGCCCTGGCCTCGGCGAGCAGGAACTCCATCAGCGACGGGGCCAGGGTCACGTTCAGGGCGTGTTGGGCAAAAATCTCGGCCTCGACGCGCACGGCATCTGCGCGCCGGACGCTCTCCCGCGCGCCCTCGACGCCCTCGAGCAGCCGCGCGAGCGTCGCGCTCGGGTCCTCCACGGTCGCGGCGTCGCAGTGGAGTGCCGAAACGCCCGCGCAGGGCAGCTCGTACTTGAACTCGCGGAAGGTCCGCTCTAAGACAGTGACGAGCCCGCGCGCGCCCGTCTTCTCGACGGCGGCCTGCTCGGCAATTTTGGAGACGGCTTCTCTTCCCACGGTCAAGGCTACACCATAGCCCTCGAAGTCGCGCTCGTACTGCCGTAACACCGACCCCTCGGACTGTAACAACACCAACTCGAGGTCGCGCGTGCCGAGCGGGTCCACGGCCACTCTGACAGGTATCCGCCCGATGAACTCCGTCTCCAGCCCGGCGTCCACAAAGTCCGCGGACGTGGCCTGCTTCAGGTAGCTCATGGGAATATCGCTCTCCGCCACTTCCGTCTCTTCCCCGAGGAACCCCATGTTTTTGGGTACACATTTCTGCTTCAACCGCTCGTCGAGGCCGGTGAACGCGCCCGAGAAGATAAACAAAACATGTTTTGTCGAAATGCGCTGGGGCTGGCTCGGCTCGCCGCCCAAAAAAATCTGGGGGATCATGCCCTGGGACTTCTGGAGGGAAATCTCCGTCTCCTCCATCACCTTCAGGAAGGTCGACTGCACGCCCCGATTACCGGGCACGCCCTGGCTGCCGCCACTCGCCGAACCCTGCTCGCCCCGGCACAGCTTGTCCACTTCATCAATATAAATGATGCCGTACTGGGCGAGCTCCACGTCCCCGTCCGCCTGCTCGACCAGTTGCCGGACCAAGTCCTCGGCGTCCTCCCCCACGATGCCCGTCTCCGTGAACTTCGTGGCGTCGGCCCGGACGAATGGCACGCCCAGTAATTTGGCGAGCGTCCGCATGATGTACGTCTTTCCCGAGCCCGAGGGGCCCAGCAGCAAGATATTGGGCTTGGAGTACTCGGCCTTCCTTTCGTTCTCGTCCCCGAGACACCGTCGGACCACGTTATAATGGTCGCAGATGGCCACGCTCAGCACCTTCTTGGCGTCGGCTTGCCTGACGACGTACCGATCCAAGTGCTCCCGCACCTCCCGCGGCCTTAAATCGAAGCGCGCGATCCGCTCCAGCGCCTCGGACTTCTTCAGGTCCTCCTGCTTCTTCTTCTTCTCCTTCTTCTTCCTTTCACCCAAGACCACGAACGGCGACTCGTCGTCGTCCTCATCCTTTTCTAATCCGGCCTCGTCCTCGTTCCCAAACATGAAGCTGATCGTCTCGCCGTCGTCATTCGTGGACACGACGCCCTTGGCACCAGTGTCGAGGCGCGACCGCGCGATGGCCTCCACGATCTGCGACTGGAGCTCCTCGGGCAGCGAGTCCAGGCCGATTACGGACTCGTCGCCGTCGTCGGTGTCGTCGCCGTCGTCGCTTTCCGCGCGCGCCACGCGCAGCTTGAGCGAAGGCCTCGCGCCGAGGAAGCACGCGGCGGTGTGGCACAGCAGCAGCGCTACCGCGGTGCGCAGCGCAGGCATGCTGGCTGTGTATTGCTAGCAATGCGCAGCGGGGCCCGCGTGCAGCGCTTATGGCTTGCTCGTTACTTTTACTTTGGACGCGCTGCAGTGCCGTGCGACGTCGCTTCTATGCTCGCGCGCGCTTGGTCTTTCTGTCTCCGTAAAAGACTAAAATTTGCTAAACACTAAAGTTGCTAAAATGCTTGGGACCCAGAAACGGGCCGCAGAGAATGAGCAATGACTGCTAAGGGGGGAGAGGTCGCAGACTACCCGGCGGGAGGTCCGGTCCGTCAACTTGGCCAATCGTGTGGTGGACAGGCTGTGGTCGTCCACTGGAACGCCGTGAATCCGTCGTGTGCGAAGAGGCACGCGTAGGTCCGTCGCGTCGCCTCCTCCTTGCGGCGACCAAAGATCACGCTGCCTGCAGCGGCTCACCTGGGGTAGCAGCCTCGAGGGTCACAGCGACCGAGGCGAATCCAGCGGGCGCCAGCGACGCGTGAGAAAACATGCTCGAGCTCGCGGAGGACCGCTACCGCAGCGGCTGGTCCGCGGCCGTGATGCAGATTCGGAGGAACAATAGGAAGGGCCCGCTCGCGCCCGTGGCGCGCGCGAAGCCGAAGCAGGCCTTCCCGTCGATGGTGCGGCGGCGGCCCTTCCCGGGTCCCACCAAGGGCGCGCGGCCCCAACGGCTGCCCTCCCTGAACGAGCTCAAGCGCTTCCGGCCCGACGCCCAGGCCCACATCCGGAGCGCGCGGAAGCTCATCTTTCTGGACGTGGACGGCGTCCTCAACACGGACGCGTGCCGGCCGCGCGACGCGCTCAAGGCCCGGCTGGTGGAGCGGCTGGCCCAGTGCGTCTTGCGGACCGGGAGCCGCATCGTCTTATCGTCGACGTGGCGCCTGCACGCCAAGTACCGGGCTAAGCTCCTGAAGCGGTTGGAGACGGCGGGCGTGGACCGGTGCCTGATTTTGGATGATACGCCGCAGCTCCCGTTCGACATGAAGTGCGGCTGGCCCGCGTGCGAGCACAACCGGGCCTGCGAGATCCACAACTGGATGGAGCGGGCGGTCACGCACCCCGACTTGAAGTGGGTGGCCATCGACGACCTGGACGTGACGCACTCGCCGCACGCCCAGTTCTTCCGGGGGCACTTCGTCCACACGACGAAGAAGGCGGGCCTCACCGAGGCCTGCGCGGACGCGGTCGTCCGCATCCTCGGGCCGCGGTCGCCGCGCAAATAGTTGTCTTAACCTGTCTCTAGCTTTAGTCTGCAGTTGCCGCGGCGGCGCGGCCGGCGCGCGTAAAATCACTAAACGGGTTTTTTCATGCAGCTAAATAGTAATTTGGGCGACATTGTACACCGACTGCGTGTCGCTGTCGACGCTGTTTATCATCCAAAAACAGCGGAATTCGATCCGTGCAGCAAAACCTAAGGAAAATGAGCGCCGCAGCCAAGGAGACCGCTTCGGTCGACTCCTGGGGCTTCCCGGCGGGCGCCTGGCACGCGACGACGCCCGCGGTCCGGTTCCAGCAGACCACCGCCGAAAAGGACGCGGCGCGCGACCAGAAGTGGGCCCGCATGGTCCACCCGACGCGCGGCCTCGCGCGCGCCAAGGCAGACCCGTCCACCCGGTCCGTGCTCAAGCGGAGGTGGCGCAAGGGCGTGCCGCGCGGCTGGAGGAGGGCCGCCTGGCCCGAACTCCTGGACCACGGCCCGGACGAGTTCCGCACGGCCGCGGCCCTGCGGCAGATCACCTTTCAGTCGCTCGTGGACTCGCCGCCCGCGCAGTACGACGAGGTCATCGAGAAGGATGTTGTCAGAACGTTCCCGCGCCACGCGCGCTTCGCCACCTCGGTGATCGACGGCGGCCGGTCCGCGGGCGGCGCGGCCGAGGCCAAGGCGATCTCGTCGCTCCGGCGGATTCTGCGGTCCTACGCGGCCCTGGACCCCGCGTGCGGCTACTGCCAGGGCATGAACTACGTCGCTTCATTTCTGCTGCTCGCGTGCGACAGCGCCCAGCGGTCGCCGAACGACCCCTCGGCCTCTTTGGACGCAAGCAACGACGAGGAGCGGTGCTTCTGGCTCTTCGTTGCCGCCGCGCGGGGTCCGCGGACGAAACTGCGCGAGCTGTATTTGCCCAGCATGGTCGGTTGTAGAAGAGCGTTATTTACGCACGAAGAATTATTGCGGAAGCTGCGGCCGCGCCTCGCCGCGCATTTAGAGCAAGAAAACGTCTTACCGACGATGTACGCGACGCACTGGTTCGTCACGCTCTTCAGCGCGCAGTTCCCGGCGGGGTTCGCGGCGCGCGCCTGGGACCGGTTCCTGGCCGAGGGCTGGAAGCCCGTGTACCAGCTCGGCGTGGCGCTGTTGGCCGCGCGCGAGCGCGAGCTCTTGGCGCTGGACTTCGAGGGGCTCATGGGCGCGCTCCGGCGGATCCCGGAGGATCTGGACGTCGAGCGGACGCTGGCCCTCGCGTTGCGTTTGCGCATCACGACGCGCGACGTGCGCGACCTCGAGGCGCGCTTCGGCGCGGAGGAGCCCCTGTGAGTAACATTTTTTTCCAATTGGCTGCCGTCGTCGCACAACCGAAGGGAACGTATGTGTCCGAGATGAATTTACAACCAGCGGACTTTTATTCAAAAAAACCGAGCGTAGCCATCGATCATTCATCGGTCACTGCCAGCATCCATCGGTGCCAAACAGCACTGCGTTTAGAAAGTTCAAATTTCCCTTATTATTGTGGAACACGACCGGAAGAAAATCCCCCCTAGCTATAAAAGGACGCATCGGTCGACCAGTTACGATTTTTAAAAACCCGCGTCTTGGCCAACGCGAGTAAGCTCGCGAGTAATTATTATAATACTAAGGCTAGATCAATAGTTGAACATCGAGCTCCGGTGTCCTGCGCCCGGCAGCGACTAGTTTGACGGGTTTCGCGCGCGCGCAGCACCACGGCAGCCCGGAGGCTTGCAGGCTGGGGCTGCCCCATCAACACTATGGCGTGCATGGGCATCGACCTCGATTGTGGGCTGGTGGACGCTCTCCGGGAGTCCATGCAGGGCCCCGCCACCGCGCGACCTGTCGGCGTGCCGTCGGCGGACAACCCGTCGCCGGCGTCGACGCGGGACTCCGGCGCGCACCGCGTGTCGAGCGATACTAACGAGATCTTCTCCGACGGCGGTGCCGCGATCTGCGACGTGCGCCGCGTCTACGAGCTGGGCGCGGAGATCGGCGCTGGGCACTTCGGACGGGTGTTCGCGTGCAGCCGCATCATGGACGGCCGGAAGTTCGCGTGTAAGCAGCTCGCGACGCGCCTCGTGCGCGACGTGCTGGCCGTGCGGCGCGAGGTCGCGATCATGCGGCGCCTGGCCCATCGCCACGTGCTCAAGATCGAGGCGGTCTACGAGCACTGGGGCTGCGCGTGGATCGTGTCGGAGCTCTGCGAGGGCGGAGACCTGCTGCAGTATTTAGTGAGGAAGGGCGGGTCCCTACACGAGCCGGCCGCCCATTCTATTATGAAGCAGCTGCTCTCGGCCGTGGAGGCCTGCCACGCCGTCGGCGTCGTGCACCGCGATTTGAAACCAGAGAACGTCATGCTCGCCTCGAAACAAGGCCCCCCGGAGATTAGGGTCGTGGACTTCGGACTCAGTTGCATTTACACAAAGGACGGCGCGCGGCAGCTGCATCGCTTGGCCGGCACGCCCTACTACATGGCCCCCGAGGTCCTGAATCGCTCCCGGGCGGGCTACGGGCCGGCCTGCGACCTGTGGGCCTGCGGCGTGATCCTCTACTTCCTCATCGCGGGCAAGCCGCCCTTCGCGCCGGACGACCACAACTGCCCCTCGCGGATGCGAAAGCGGAAGCGCAAGGCGGACCTCGAGGACCTGACCCAGAAAGTACTGCGGGGCGTTATTAACCTCGACGCGCTGCCGGGCTCGGCTTTGCTGCAGGAAGTCTTGGGGAAGCTGCTGGCCGTGGATCCATCACAACGGTTGACCGCCCCCGGGGCGCTGGAGCATCCGTGGCTGACGACGGGCGCCCACGCGCCCGCGCACAAGGCGCCGGTCGGCGCGCGGGCCTTCTCGGCCCTGGAGCGCTACGCGCGCGCGACCTTCTTCCACAAGCGCGTCTTCCACGCGCTCGCGGACACGCTGACGCTCGCGGAGCTCGCATCCTTACGGCGGGAGTTCGAGCACTTGGATGTCGACGGCGACGGCTTCGTGACCGTCGAGGACCTCGCCAAAGTGCTGGCGGCCCTCGAGACGGAGGGGCGGCACGCGGCGGGGACCGCCCTCGAGGTCGAGGCCGTCGTCGAGGCGTGCGACGTCGCGCGGGACCACCGCATCTCGTACCTCGAGTTCTGCGTCGCCTCGATGCACCGGGGCGCGTACCTGCGCGAGGACCGGGTCGACGGGCTCTTCCACGAATATCTGGACACGAACCGCCACGAGGCCCACCTCGTCACGGTGCAGTCGCTCAAGGCGCACGGCTTCGACGAGGCGTCCGTGGCCGACGTCTTCGCGGCGGCCAAGGCCACGCCGGGCAAGGGCATCTCCCGGAGCGCGTTCGCCAAGCTGCTGCGGCTCGGCGCGATCCACGGCGCGTCGAGTCGGGGGGAGTCGCAGAAGGCGCGGAGTCTGCTCGGCCACTCGCTTGACCTCACGGGAGACGGTCCCGAGTTAGGTGTCCATCTCAGAGCGGTGTTCGACGAGCCCGTCCCTAAGAAAACGGAGCTCGAGCAGCGCTTGGACACTCTCAACATCTCGGCGACGGGCGTCCGGGTCCTCGCGCCGCGGACGACGCAGAAGAAGACCGGCCGGGGGGGGGACCACTGCTACTACCGGCCAAAGCCTGTGTCGCTCACAGCAGGCCACTTCGCCCTGTCGGTACGCCAAGCCCAGATCGCCTCTATTGAACGCAAAATAGAAGATGCACTTAAGGCGAGGGCGGATACGACGGCGTTAGAGGCAACCTATTTAGCGCGGGTCGAGCTTGCCCGCGACGAGCACAGGGCTGCCGCCGTAGACTTGCGGAAGCGAGGGGAATTGCACGCGGCCCTGGACGCGTTCCGCGAGGCGAAACACCTGGACTTTGTCTATGAGCATAGGCAAGCACTGGTGTCGCGAGGCGGCTTCGGTGACGCGCCGCCGCCGCCGGACGTGGTCGCGAGGCGTCGCTTGGAGGCGGCGCACGCGCGGCTGGATGCGATCTCGGAGCCGCTCTCGTAATATGAATTCATGGAGTCTATGGGTAGAAATTCTTACCCGCCCAGGGTGAGAGGCCAGAGGGAGCCGCCGCCTCACTCCTTCGACTTCTTGGATTTCTTTTTCTTCTTCCTCTCGCCTCCGTCCTCGCTATCCCGGCGCTTCTTGCGCTTTTTGGGCGCCTCGGCCGCCGGCGCCGCTACGGCCCCGGCGGCTCCATCCTTCGTCGCGCTCTTCTTGGCTCTATTATACTGCTCGAGGGCTTTGCTGTAGGTTTCGCGGTCCTTCGCGGCGCGCTGCGTATACGTGGCCTTTTTTGCTTCGGACAATTGCGACCACATAACCCCGATCTGTCGCATGGCCTCCTTACCTTTCGGTAATGTCGTGTTCGACTCCCGCGTCTCGCGCATGAACATTTGGTACCTGAAGGTGATCGACGAGTGAGGGGCTCCTCCGGGACGAGACGGGCACGGCCTACTAACGCAGTCTCAGCGTAAGTGGGGCGGTTCGGATCCCGCGGCTCCTTCTTTTTACGAGTCTTCTTGTCGGCCGCGAGCGTGGGCGCAGCTTCCCCCAGGGCCAGTGAGCACGCGGTCGCTAGCTTCATCTGGGTCTCGGCCGTAGCCAGGGCAGCATCTCGCATTGCCGTCAGCAGGTCCACGTTGAACATCGGCGGGGACGCCATCTCCTGCGCCTGCGGTTGACGCGCGATTCGAGTGTGGAGCGAGGTTGGAGGGTGGAGAGGAACGGTTGGACGTCAGCGCGCGGTTGTGTACTTGTCTTGGGAGCCAAGTGGTGGTGCGTGTGTCTCTTGTAGCAAGCATGACCGCAGCGACGAACGTCTGGCGCTGTCTAGCAGCCCGCGGGCGGGCGCTAACGGCCAAAGCTCGGCGGCGGTGTCGGGGCGCCCCAGTACAGTGCGCGGCCGCCGAACTTACCGCTGCGGGACCGTCTCTGATGACGTCTCTGCGTGTATGTGTGGCTTCCGGTCGCTCACGCACCGTGTTCGTCGTAAATGGGCTGCTCCCGCGCTCCGTTCCGGAGCAGACTGTTTCAAGACTAAAAATCCGTTTACGTGCGGGCTTGTCTGGCTGGGCCTTGTCCCCTACTCGCCTTCACCACCTTTTCTTGTGGGGGGTACCCCGAGCCGTGCCAAGTTTGCGCCTGGCGATTGGTCCCAGAGCCGTGCTCAAGACGGAGTGGCACAGTCTCTAGCAGTGGACACTACTCAGGCTCAGGCAGTAGCGCAGCTCGGAGATCCCCTCCTCCTCCTCCGAATCCATACTACTTACTTACAAAGCACAATTACAACAACCTCCTCCCTCCGCATGGGTCAGCTCCCCCCCTTCGCGTTGTTGTGGAAGCCCCGCATGCCCGGCACGCACGTCGTCGCGAGCGTGAAGAGCTTCACGGGGGCCGGCGGCTGCGCGTCGCAGAACCGCTTCCGCGCGCGCGTCGCGGCCGCGTTCACGTGCCACGTCGCCAGGCACACGGCGGCGGCCGTCCGGTTCACAATGGACCGTGCCAGGGGCTTCCGCTGGGGCGTCTCCTTGCACGGGTTGCCCGGCGGGTGGAGCTCGTAGTCCACTTGCGTCTCTGCTAACGCAGGTGCCATCAGCGGCGGGTGCGCGCAGTCGGTGAAGAGGGCCGGGGGCACGCGCCTCTTGGCAAATATGAAGTCCCCGACCCGGTAGTTCTGGCAGTAGTGGAGGAAGGCCGGGAGCACGTACCGCGTCGAATGTTTTACGACGTCGGGCGTCTTGCCCCCCTTCACCGGACACGCGTCCCGCAGTTGGAGAGCATCCAGGTGCCACCAGCCCTCGTCGCCGACGTGGACGTTCGAGAGCATCCAGTTGTTGACGCGCGCGTGGGGCATGACTAAGTGCGCCGCTGCCATGCAGTACGCGTACATCTCGGCCAGTAAATCGGGGTACTGCGCGTAGACCTTGGGCGCGAACTCGCGCCAGACCGGCGCCAGCTTGCGGAAGTCGTTGTGGTGCAGCACGTAGGGCGGACCGATCGGGTAGTGCTTCTCCGCGTCCCGGCGCGACGTTGACAAACAGGGCGAGCCGGCGCCGCAGATCTTCGTGCGGTCGAAGGTGAGCCAGTGCGTCCCCAAGCCGTACTGCTGGCCGGCCGGCGCGCCCTCAGTAACATAAGCATGGAGCTCATTAGTGGACCACGGCCGGATGACGAGCGCGTCCGGTCCGGCGACGCGGTCCGAGAAGGGTCTCATAAAAACAAAGTCCGGGTCGATCAACGCAATAATCGGCGCCCGCTCGAAGTCGATCCCTTTGTCGTGGAGGAAGTGTTCCATCCCCCGCGGCTTGTTGTAGAAGTGGTACGACTTGCCCGTGGCCGCGTCCTCGTCGAACGCCGGCGTGACATGGAGCGAGAAGCGCGCGTTCGCGCCGTAGAGGGCCGCGTAGCGTTGCCTCAGGGCGGCCTCCTTCTCCGCCGAGCAGCCGCTCGCGATGCGCGTGACTGGCCCGCGGTGGCCGACGACGTCCGCGCTGTTGAACACGACCTCGCTCTGCCAGTCCTGATACGGCGTGCAGTCCGTGCTGAAGACGACGCGCACGCGCGCGGACCGCGCCGCGTCGCCGTCGAAGTCCTCGCGCTCGTCCTCGTCCTGGTCCAGCGGAACGTGCGGCGGCAGCTCCTCCGGCTTCGCCACCGCTTGCGGCGTGGCGATCTGCGGCGGCGCCGCGATCTGTGCTGCCAGATGCACGACGCCCACGGCTAGAGCTAGTAGGCTAAAGACGCAGCAGCGCAGGCTGCAGGGTGCGCGCTGCTGTGGCCGACGGCGTGGCGGCATCCTTACCACCTGCTTGCACAGAGCTGCACACACTTAACAAAAAATTTGCCGAGGTAAAACCCGTACAAGAAACCCGTCTTGATCATGACGCAAACACGCCGCGCATACACTCTCACACGCCTACCACACCGGACCAAAAATGATCCTGACAACCTGCGCCGCCTGCGCCGCCCCACTGGCCCACGACGCCCCGCGATGTGTGCGGTGCAAAACGAGATATTGTGACTCGACCTGCCAACACGACCACTGGCGCCGCGGGCACAAGCAAGTCTGTAAGAAAATTCACCGCGGCGGCAACGCGGAACAATACCACGCCGACAAAAATATAAGGAGGCCGTCGCGGTCGCGGTCGAGGAGTGCGCCGACGACACCAAGGGCCAGACTTGCTTCATCTGCACGGAAGCCCTCCATTGGAAAACGTAGGAAGGCCTCGTGCGCGGATGCGCGTGCCGCGGGACGGCGGGCTTTGCGCACGTGTCATGCTTGGCGGAGCAGGCGAAGATTTTGCTCGTGGAGGCCGAGGAGAACAATTTGGGAAACGAGGTGTTGAATGAGAGGTTTGAGCGGTGACTATCGTGCGGCCTGTGCGAGCAACGTTACCACGGTGTCGTGGCGTGCGCGCTCGGGTGGGCGTGCTGGAAGACGAACTTGGGTCGGCCGGAGGAGGACATCCTTCGGAGCTTGGCGATGAACTTGCTGGGCCTCGGTTTATCAGGTGCAGGGCACTGGGAGGACGTCCTGGCCGTGAGAGAGGCCGAGTTGTCTACAGATCGGCGCATTTGCGCACCAGAACACAACATTCTCGCCTCGCAAGGGAATCTTGCGAACGCGTATCAAATGCACGGACGGCTTGAAGAGACCTTAAAGATGTATCGAGACGTTCAATCCGGATATGCGAGGCTCTTGGGCGAGGAAACTAAAGAGGCCCTCTTAGCAGTTTTCAACCGCGTGTTGCTCCTTCACGATCTCGAGCGCCTTGAAGAAGCGAAGTCACTGGTGGGAAAAACGCTGCCCACGATGCGACGCGCTCTCGGAGAGTGTGATGATCTCACACTCCGGATGAAGCAGTTGTACGCGGAGGCACTTTACAAGGACGATGGCGCCACGCTTGATTATCTCCGCGAGGCCGAAAGTACGCTCGTGGAAACGGAACGGACGGCGCGGCAAGTGCTAGGTGGCGCGCATCCGACCGTGGTGAATATTGAGATCGTCCTGCGAAACGCGCGAGCCGTTCTCGGCGCCCGCGAAACGTCTCGTTAGTAACTTGTTCTATGCCTTTCAGCGGAATCGCCACCTCGCACGTGAAGGCTCGAGGCTAATCCCATTTTCTTCAAACCGCAACACGCCGCCCGCCTACTAAGAATCTTCGAACGCGGTCACTGTGGCGGTCACTGTCTAATAAGTTAACGATATCTTACGAAGACCAGAGCAATGAATCATGGTCCCTCGGCAGCCAGGTACGACACGGGCAGCATGCCTCGCGCCCCGTCCGCCGCGCGGACGACGTCCGCCCAGCCGTCCTCGGCCGTCTCGAGAATATTGACCATGTCCCCCTCCGCCGCGGACAGCTGCCACGGCTCCGCGGCGTCGTACGGGTGCGTGACGCGCGCCGGCCGCGACACCGGCTCCGCGGGCCGCGGCGGCGGCGGCGGCGCTTTCGGTTTTGGTTTGGACGGCGGCGGCGGCTTGGGCTTCGTCGCGGCGACCGGCTCGGGCCGGGGCGGCGGCGTAGGCTGCGCGGGCACGGCGGGCAGCGGCACCGCCGCGGGCCGCGGCGGCGGCCGCGGCGCGGCCAGGGCCGCGGCCGCCGGC
>Ga0114994_10001101_pt1 | contig 19147 bp, 8 predicted proteins | sample ArcticOcean_MG_C_9_FD_87043 | JGI IMG/M metagenome (GOLD analysis project Ga0114994, IMG submission 87043) | Marine microbial communities from western Arctic Ocean - ArcticOcean_MG_CB2_152 | ecosystem: Environmental > Aquatic > Marine > Oceanic | place: Arctic Ocean: Canada Basin | collected...
CACGGGCCGCGTGTCCCCGTACCCCAGGGCGACCATGCCCAGGGAGTCGCCCACCAGCGCCACGTCGACGCCGGCCGCGCGCAGCTGGACGCCCGACGGGTAGTCGTGCGCCGTCACCATGCAGATCTTCTCGCCCAGGCGCTTCATGCGCAGGAGCCCCATGGCCGTGATCCGCCGCCGCGCCGCTGGCGCCGACGTCGCGAGCGCGCGCCGCATCGCCGCACTCGCCCGCGTCCAGGGCACGGTCGTCCTCCGCACCGCTGCGCGCCGCGCCGCGTTTGGGTACGGGGGTGCGGAAAGGCGGGAGCGATCCCACGAGCGGGGACGGAGGCTTGCTGGTGGTCTTAGCAGCGAGCGTCGCCGTTTGCGCGGCGGGCGCGAAGCGCGTGTGGCTTCAGCGCAGCCCCGCTGGCTCAGGGGCGGGCCCCCCGGGTACATCCACCAAGCTAGGAAATCGTGGGGTCGGACGTAGTTCCAGTAAAAGACTGTAACTGCGTTGGGGTGCGGGCAATCTGTCCAACGAGTTCTTCCGTGATCATGAATCGTACTACTGAGAGCCGTCCTAGAGTCAAAGCAGTGCTTCTCGACAGCCTGAGACCGTGACATCAAAGCAGGCCTTCGGAGAACAGGTTCAAGTTCCCCTCGGCCAGCTCGGCTAGTGCGTCTCATGCTAGAGGGAACAGCGGCCAGCTCAACGTCGCTGATTGCTCAGGTGTACGATTAACTTGAGCACTCTTGACGGGCCCCGGGTGAGTGGGGGCGCTAGGAGGGGCGCAAAACCCTACAACAGAAGCCACTTCCTCTTCCTCATGATTTGAACCTTTACCACCTGAGTTAATACCACCCTTTGATTTCCCTTTACCACCCTTGGCTTTTCCTTTGCCTCGAACCGATGGTGACAAGGGCTCTTCTGGAGCTCCGATGTCCAACAACAAGGGATGGTGCAGTTGGTGTCTAGCCACATTTTTGGTTTTATTGCCGCTACCATCAATAATATCGTAAGTGGTTAGAGTCGGGTCTTGGTCTTCATGTGGGTTAATATGAGTAACAGTGACTTTTTGGCACTGGAACGTGACTTCTTCGGATTGAGGGATTATACAATGATTCACCGCTTTTCCCTTTATAATTTGCGGACCGTAAACACAATCCAAATGGACCTGTAGCGGCTCATCATTACCAGGCTGGTACTTGTCCAGTACATCAACAACAACTCGATTATCCTCTAAAGAGAGAATCTTTGAAAGATGAAGAACTTTTTGTCCCTTAGCGTTTTCTTTTTGTAGCGAAACTAATGCGCCTTCTTTGAGCATTGTCAACCGGTGTGAAGGCACGTCGTGTTTAAGGTCGCCATTTGCTAGTGCAATCAAAAATGTACCGTTGGTCTCTTCCTCCACAGTCACTTTCTCTTCTGTTGTAAAGTCGGTTACTCTGTAATCAGCTTTATCTCCTCTTGAGAGAAGCCCGGTTAAAGGTTCAGCCATTTCAGCCATTTCGATTTGCGATGCTGGCAATGCGCTTCGGGATGCGGGCTTGTGTGTTGCTGCCGGCGGCCTAACAGCGGCTTTGGTGCTTGGCTGCGTCGTCAAAAAGGCAGCAGGACCAGCGGCGTTTGTAGCGGGCAATTTTAAGCCGTCGGCTTCAGAGCGCACTGTCTATTTTTGAAAACCCGAATAAATCGATTCTTTCACCAAATGTATTTATCGATTCTTTGAAGAAATCGATTTTTCGATTATTAAGAACTTACCCGGATGCTCACGGTCGGAGGTTCTTTGGGGGCTTTGGGGCAGATGGTTGGCTTCTAAAAGCAGTCTCAAAACGGATTTCATTGGGATAAAGCATTGGGGGGTCGACTGTTTTGCCATTTAGGCAAAACGGTCACCCCCTACTCTCTCGTCTAGAACGGGGTTTGGCGTATTGTCGAGCTAGCGTTTCCGGGAGTGGGTGCGGGTGGTCTTGATTGTGGTCTTTACTCGCCAGGCCTCCAGCTGGCGGTAAGAAAGACCCCGGATCCCGGCGGTGACCGGGTGACCGGACTCGGAGAGGTGACTCGGATTCACAGGCAAATTTATCGCGGGCCCAGGTGATCAATGTGCACTGCCTGGCAACCTCAGGCTAGCCCGCTGGAACTGAGACTGGGGGCGTCGACAGTTTGACTCGGAATAACGAGGGTCTTGGGGGGGGGCGACTCTGGACTGGTACCTTGAAGCCAGTGCTCCTAGTTCTATTTGCGGGTGGTTGGCCAACTTGGCTCAAGGTTGCACATTGAGGACGTCCGAGGACGCAAAGGCCCACATCCCACCGCTAAGCAGTCTTTTAATGTGCCGTTTATATGTTGTGCTGTTCTGACATTGCTCCCCCCGAATCCCCGCCGCGCGCTCCGCACGCAACCTGGTTCTTCATCATCAGGTCGCATGCCAGTGCTGAATTCAAGGGCCCTGGAGCTCCCGGTATCTGTGTTTAAGACATCGAGCCCTAGTCTGTGAGGGCGCGGTGACTAGTCATATTCCCCCCAAAACGCTGTCTAGATGTTTCTCACAAGTTTACCATGCCAGATTAGTCAGATCGCCCTCGATTTCTGCACCTCCTATGCATATCGAGCTCAAGTATCTTTTGCACGCTGAGACTTACCAGGACTCTCGCTACCTTATACACTCCATCATATATATCTCTAGCTTGATCTCGCCGTTACGACGACTGCATCAGATTAAAGAACCTCGCCATTAGTCATCGCACCCGATGAGGTCAGTGGGTTTGAGCCTGAAAAACGAGGCCCCTTGTCATTCTTTGCGATGGATGGGTTGTAACCGGTATATCCGGGTAAATTGTGTTGATGGTAGAAGCGCAGATTTGAACTTTTTGTTCGAGCTATTGCACCAACAGCATGGTCAGCCACTGTGTGATTTCGAGATGAACACGGAATATGGCCACTGTAGCCTGGGACGTGATACGTTATCTTTGCACTTCCATCGCAGAGGTCCATGGTAGTTGATGCCATTCCTGTTTTGGCCACAAAAGGGCGACTAGAAGGATACTCCCCGGCCATTCCCATGTCCATCTGGTAGCTGGATTTTGTTTGGTGTTCGACCATAAGGTCGTCACAGGTTACACTTGATGACCATTTCGGATGATGGAATGTAGAACAAGCAGCGTGGTCTGGCTTACTTCTTCCGTACGAATGCCGGCTCATCGTCATTCCTGCGCACGGCTTAGTTGCAGGCGACTTGTTCGAAAATGCAGCGCTTACACCGAGTGGGTTTGGCACGTGATAGTCTGACAGCGTCAGACCTTGTGACATCATTACTGAAATCGTCATGTCGCGCTTTCCTGACAAAGATGCGCTTGACGTGGGATAGTTCCCAGAGTTGAGATATTTGGATCTGCGCGATTCGAGCGTCTCTCCTGGTTTGAGCATGGGAGGAGGTCTCAAACTGAAACCTCTAAAACCCTGATACCCAGTAGTCCCGTTTGCCGCCATTATGAGGCGACGTTGGGCGCGGATATCCAGATACGGTATCCTTCCCCCCATGACAGCCGCAGCAGTAAAACCGGTAAGGTACTTATGATATAAGTCTGACTACACAAGTTTATAACGTTGCTTGCATGTGACTGACTCGCCACCATGACACATTTGACATGATGACACATCGCATCTCTTCACGGAGGCGATGCGAGCCTATATCTGCGGTCACAGGGCAAGTGGTCAATACGCTTCCATCACTGGGTTCACTCTCCGAAGCAGAGCATCGTCAATTAAATTGTGCTCCAACAGCGTCAGGCGTGGCGAAGTCGAAGATGGAAGAACTAAAAACACGGCTAAGTGCGCTTGGTCGCCGAGAGTTTTGTTTATCCCCCACATCAATTTCGAAGTATGGGCACCATGTAGTCACAGAAGCTAGTCTCAAGCATCCTTTTGGAGGATGCTTGTATGACTCTGTGAAACGTACAGGAGAAGGTCATGCACAGCAGGGCCCACCGGAGAGCCGTAGGCTACAATCTACGGAGCTGTCGGCCTTAGCGGCTGAAATGAATGTGTCTAAACCCAGACTTTTGAGCAGTGATACTGAGTCATCATTTGGAACTTCATCAAGCAAGTCTGACTCACGTGCCTTCTGTAAACTTATGCATTTGCCGTTATAGTGTGCCTACATAGGTTGAAATCAAGTTCGAGGTGCAAACATGTAATACGACGCTGCAGTGTTAGGATTGCGAAGCCACTTTTTATCGAGAAAATGGCAAGAACCAGGATGAGTCCATCAATGACTATTCAATGTGCTGCTCGACAGTGGCTTGCTTGCATGGAAATGCACAACCGAGCAAAGTTAAGAGCATTGCAGGCCAGGCGCGAACACTGCTCGCTGATTCAGCTCGCAAGAGTGAGGCAGATGGCAGTTGTTACCGCACAGAAAACTGCTCGCAGCAATATCTCAAGATCTTCAGCGAAGCAACATTCTGAGTACGCTATTGCCTTAGCTATCTTACAGTATTATGCTTGTTGTCGAGCTGCCAATCTCACTCTGACCAAGTTGCGTCAGGGAAACTTGATATTGATGTCGACCATTCTCTTAATACAGTGTCATTGGCGAAGAAAGCAGGGTTACAAACGCGCTGGCACAGCACGTGTTGTAGCTCTTTCGATGAAACTTACTCAATTTGTCCAGGGACGATCTGTTGGGCATCGCAAAAACTTTAAGACTCATGGTGCTGCCATTGCACTTCAAAAGTATTGGCAAAAGCGCACACATATGCGCCGGCAACAGTTCAAGCGTGATCATCTTCGTGAGCTTAGTGCCAATGTTATCCGCAGTTGTATTTTGCGTTTCATCTCTCGCGCACAGCGTCGTCATCGCCGTTTGGTAGACAAAACAGTCCTTAGCTAGAGTCTCAAGTCGATCTTTTATAGAAAACGGCATGATTGCTTCGCAGGTAACCCATATAGCAGAATTGATCGCAATTAAGATTCAAACGCTATATCGTCAGAAAGCTGCGATGCTACTCGTGAAACAGATGCGCCTTGATGCTCGTGTTGATGTTATGGCACGACACAAGTATCGTGTTCAACGACTAGCGCTTGTGCGAATATTTATAGTAGACAGCAATTCACTAAGTACATATCCCTGTCAATGGAGGCGCTCTATGGTTCGAGCATACAGACATTTTCTCGTGGCGTCTGCAAACGCTGGCGTTCCCTGTAGGATAGCTAGAAGATCCACCAGATTGGCTGTTGTCAAAGTAGGGGCCATTTACCGAGCCTACACCTGTGCCTCACGCGTACATTCGAGGTTGCTGCAACAGAAACTACGTGACAGCGCCGCAGAGGCAAAAACACAGAGAAGCTTTGTTGTTGAATTACAGCAGTGTGCGCGCGCCTGTCTGGCTCGATATGATGCTAGAAGAAAACACTTGACTCGTTCTAGCATAACAATTCAGAGGTTCGCTCGGGGTAAACTAGGGCGGCGACGGATCTTTCATATTCGTACTAAGCTCGCTGCTATAATTTGCATTCAGGCAACTACGCGCAAAGCTGCAGCTATCCGAACATATTACCCCCAACTACGATGGCGGCAGCGACTTAAAGTCCCCACTTCAATCCTTCAGAGTCAAGTTCGTCGACTTAAATCTATTGTATTGGCTACGAAATTGCGCAGAGCTGTAGTCTTTGACAACGAAGAGATCCTTAGAGCACACAAAAGGCTCAATTACTGCCGTCAAATCGTGCGTACTGAGCTTTGCATTGAATCATATAGAAGCCACTCCAAGTACCGAGGAGAGTTTCAAGCTATATTTGCAAGGTACTGTCGTAAATTAGCAACGTCACACAGCTATATTACTTATTCCCTACAACAAGCTACTAGGTGTACACCCAGCCGTCGAGCTAACCTCGAGTAAGCGGCAAATGCAGCCACGTGCGATCTCCCAAAATATTGCAGTACGAGGCAGAGTGCTTACTGATGAAGACTGCAATCGATTGGTACAACAAGCACATTGCCACGGTGCAAAGATGTCCGCGTCAGAATTTATTCGGCTATTCAAGGATACTCATGGGGCGGTTGCTGATTTCAGTCAGCCTCCAGCCAAAAAGGTTTCATACAATGGAATAAAAGTCAACGATCTTGAATTAATTTTTGCTCGTGAAAAACGCCATGGTGAGAAGTGCATTACATTTGATATCTTCCTAGCACTCAGCATCGTATTACATTCGCGTATTTTAGTGCTGATGTGTGAGATGCCCTAGGTTTGCCTCGTAAAAGTCTGTGCGCATCTAAACCTCAGTGGAGAAAGTGCCATGGGGGGTCTAGCTGATGACCGCTCTGGAAGAGCGCTTTCTATGCTCATTCATGTATGGTTACAGGAATTTTGGGCACTTGATATAAGATACGCTCTCGAAACGCGTGTGGATAGAAAGCTTAACGCAAGTGTAACATCCTTACAAACTTTCTTTCGATCAGCTGCTGCTCGTTACTATGTGACCATCAAAAATAGAATGCACTACAATGGTATGCATTCTCGTATCACAGCAGGAGCCGCTATTTCCATCCAAACACAGCTCGCACGTGGTCCTGCCGCTCGCGCGCGTGCGGCTATGATAGCCCTGCGTGCCTTCAAGAAATACGCAGTGGATGATGATGAGATGCATCAGTATTCTATTCCATGCAGTGAACTGAACCATGACTCCTCTACCTCATTTTACTGGGCTTATGTTGGTCTAGAGAGTGAAAGTTCCCGTAGCAAGCCCATTCGAAAGATGACACATACCCGAGTCGCATGGGTGAAACCTAAGCTTCTGCGTAATGCTGACGTACAAAAGATCTTGCGTAGACCTTCTGTCCGAACTGCATTTATTGTTGATTGTGCCTTTTGTGGAATCAGGGCTGCAGAAAAAGTATGCCTTGACTCGTGTGCTGACCCGTTTTTTAACGCGTAGCAAAACCGAATAGTGAGAGAGAAAGATGCTGCGCCTTTGTAGGTACTGTAATGAATGTTGGGACACAGTCCATCGGCGCGGGAAACGGCAGCAGCATGCCTTTCGTGCCATTGTAATGTGCGTGGACTGTGGTGGCAGCCAGCCTGCAAGTCGTGTTTGCAGTACCTGCTCGGCCTCTGAAGGTTGCACTGTCTCTCTCTGTGACGTACATTAATCTGTGCCCGTGATTTATCTCATGGATCACGTACAGCATATGTATCAGGTATGTTTTCATAGTCGCCATGCTTTGCGCTTGCAGCAAGACCAATCACAAGACAATGCACCGATCAGTCAGGAAATGCGATCAGATGGACTCAGGCCTCATCGTTGGACACCTCTTGTTCAGCCGTGCACGTTCTGTGGTAATTTTGCAGCCAGGTGGCTGTGTCCACCATGCAAGGAGGCTTATTGTGCTAACTGCTACTCGCAACTTCATGGGCGTGGTACAAGTCTGGCGCATGCATGCAATCGCCTGGGCTACTACACAGCAGAAGCTCAGCTCCGTGACGATCATTTCTTCCGGGCAAGCGCACGGCGCTCCATTGAACGCTATAAGAAAGAACTGGCTCGTAATTCTGAGCCCGTATTGCGCAAGCAAGCAGCACTAGCAATCCAAAGACTGTACCGCGCCGCAAGTGGTCGTGCTTTGGGTCTCAGTTGGCTCCAGTCGGCAAGAGCGAAGCAATCTTGCCAGCGACAGCAAACTTACTATTCGAAAAGTCTATGCATCCGTCAGATACTTGGGCTTACTACTCATAGATTGTTGCCACGTGATGCTAACGAGCAGATTGCAGTGGAACGAACATTGTTCTGGAAGTGCCAGCCTGCGAAAGATAGTATCCACACTCATTATTCATAAGGTGCAATATAGGCGCGCACGTGCTCGATACTTCATCCTTCAAAATTGCACAGATGCCTGCTCGGAAGTTGATTACCCCACTGATCCAAAGAGGATTGATGGGCAGGGCTGTGGCATTGGAAGCACTGAAGAACTTACTGATCAGGCAGCCTTTGGCGGGGTTCGGCTACCAGGTCGCACTTTCCCAGTTGAAGGTACCAAGCACGTCAATGTATCACATGACCTACGCAATTTGTTGCGGCCAGGTGATCGAATCCGCATAGGAAGCAGCCTTTGTCGCATCCACAAGACTCATCCGGGAGCGGTGGATAGAACTAGCCTCCAACTGCAGTTTTGCTGGGTTGGTCAGGATGCTGTGAGACCGAGCATAGGCGCTGCGGGCTTGTGTTTATATCGTTTACCACCTCAGGGACAAGCAGGTAAAATGTGGACAATGTTTGGGCGCATCATGTATGAAAATCAGCTCACACAGATCCTGATCAAAGGATATTGCGGGTTTCATTTAAAAGTTTGCCAATATCAACGAGTGTGGGCAAGAAGGCTGCATCATAGACTTCCAAAAATCGCTGATCAACTCCAAAAGTGGTCTACTCAGCATGACCGAATTCAGCAGCGGACCCGGTGGTGGACAACGGACTGGCAACAAATTCTTGAGTCTCGTGGTAGGAAAGCAGACAGGTCAAAATGAGGACCCATCCTTTTCAAGCCCCTCTTAATCCCATCAGGTTTTTATAATCGAGAGAATACTTCTATAAAGGAAGCTATGCTTCTTCAACCGGGAATGCAGTGACGATCTGCTAGCGGCCGACGCCTGACGCGACGTTGGAATTTGGCCGCGGGGCTGGACGTGCAAGTAGCCCGGGTGGAGGGAGTAACAAATCTATTAATAAACAAACTTCGCAACGGACTGTCACGGTCCGAGTCACTTAGGGCCGGCGTCAATGACCAACGCTATGCAGCTTTTGGCCGGGCAAGTGCGAAAATGACACGCAGCACCAACGCCGCGTTCAAAGCGGCACGCGCCAAAGGTTCTATCTCCGAGTCAACCGGTTGGAGGTCTTCAGACTAGCTTATTCTTTTCAAGGCTGAGTTGGGGCGGGGGGGGCTAAGATAATCGATCGCCACTGGCGTGGCGATCTTCAACTCAGCGTTGCCCCTCACGCGCCGCAATTGCGCCAGCAAACCACCTAGGACGAGCGTCGCTCGCCACAATGCCATCTATTCGCCGCGCACAGTCACGGTGGCAACCGGGCCCCGGCGAGCGCCTCTTACTAATAGTCACCGTGACTGGGATCTCTCTGATGGAGATGGCGCTTTTTTGACAGTGAAACTTCGCCCGGGCGGCTGATACAAATCATCTATTCACATCCTGCATCTTCCTGAGGACGCTACAACTTGAAAGTTATGCCAGTGTCACGGTCCGAGTCACGGTAAGGAAGGCCCCGGGGTTTTAAACGCCCGGGCCGGGTCCGAGTCGAGTCCGCTTCAAGTTAGCATCATACTAGTTCGCGTGTCGTACCGCAGCGCCCTCCAAGTCGGGTCGCGACTCCGAGTCCGAAAGTTCAACTTAAGCTCACTGACAAAGGCCCCGGGTGCGGCCGGGCCACCAGCCTGCGCCCTGAGGCGGCAGTTTCGACTCGGAGTCGCCTCCGAGCCAGCCTGCCAGTCAGTGACGGTGCCACAGTGAGCCTCCGAGTCAGGCTGAGGCTCAGAATCATTGAATCATCACTGGCATGATGATGATCCCGCGCCGCCCGGGCCGGCCCGGGGCCACTCCTCCACACACATACACCCATATGTATTTTCTTTCCTCTAAGAAGCTGCGGGTTCCTGGGCAACTCGGGGGATCGGGGACTCGGAGTTGAGGAGTCTGGTCGGGAGTTGTTCGGAACCCTACACGTGACTCGAAGCCCTTATTGTAATGTAAGTACGTATGAATCTTATGTACGACTATTCGAGTAATCGGCGCAACGCAGGCATGGACTTGGGAGATTTGTGGAGCTGGGACAAACATAAACTAGGTTGTAGGATCCGTGTTGAAACGCATAATCCTGCGCTTGACGAACTTAGGGAGACACCAACAGCAGCGGATGGCGGCAGGCCCGGAAACATACGGGCGGCAGCTAGTTCTATTGCAGTATCTAATTCACCTATGTTGGTGGGTAATCAGCATGACTCGCAGCGCAGGATGTCAAACACTGATATGAATATCTACAAGAAGTTTTTTCAAATTCCGCGTAGTCCACCAGCCAAAATTATTCTTGACATGCAAAAAGAACGGCTCAGGCTCAACTTGCCAACGTCGGCGTATGCACCACCACGTTCACTGATAAAGACTCGACCTGAAGGAAAGTCTATCCTGCCATCAAAATTGTACCGGCGCCAACAAGAACAGGAAGGCAATTCTGACGTCATCTCCAGTGACCTCTTGATGACGAAAGATGGTCACAGCGGCGAAATTATACGCCAGTCTCATTTGAATAAGTATGCCAGCAGTGAGGCTCGTCAGCACAAACTTCAGAAGCACGGCAAGCCGATATTGAAACAGATGCACTTATCACATAAATCTAGCCCGCCAAAATGTGATGCAAAGGAGGACTTTACTAGCGTGGGAAATGCATCACAACTAAAGGACGAGCCAAGCGTGCAGAAAGCTAAACTGGACTGCGTCAATTCTATTGCCGCGTGGTCCGCTCACAGCGAGAATATTGTGCGCTTAGCTGAAGAGGGCGCTGTGCCTGGAATTCTAATGTTATCTCAGGACGAGCATGAGAGTGTGCGCGGAGCATGTGCTACTGCCTTTGGACGTATGTCACGACATGCTGAATTATGTGAGCAGCTCATGAGGCACAACGCTGTTCCTGTGATCTCCGACCTTGGCATCAATACTATGGATGTTACAATGTCCCGTGACTGTACCTTGGCCTTAGTTAATTTGACCACTATAGATGGAGTTGAAGCAAAACTGGTTGAAGACGGAGTTGTGGTATCTTTGCTAGCCCTTATGAACCAGCATGAAATACATTCGGAAGCATGTAGTTATGGCCTTTTCAATTTGACTTGTGTAGATCAGCCCTACATGCACATAGAACGCGTGATCAAAGCCTTTGTGTCATTGGCAACAAGCACTGACGCAACAGTTAAGCATATCTGTGCAGCAGCTCTCTGCAATCTCTCAGACATTAAGTCTATCCGCTCTAGAATAGTTGAGGAGGGCGTAGTTCAGGTTGTTGGAATTTTGGCAAGAGGAGCCGAGGCTAGAACAAGACGGGTCTGCGCTATTATTTTGCACTCGCTTGCGTCCACAAGAGCATGCCGAGCAGATATGGTAACAAAAGGCGCAGTCCAAATTCTCTATGCGCTTTCTTCGGACGCTGATACAATTACACTACACTACATTGCGTCTGCTACCACTCGCCTGGCCACAGATGCACAAAATCTCCCTAGGCTTGTACACGAGGGTGGTGTGACTGCACTGTGCAATATTTGTCTTAGATGTCCACAAGATATTCCAACTACAAAACTCTGTGCATCTGCACTTTGCCTTCTTTCACAACAAGCAATCGGCCGACAGGCCATAGTCCAGGAGGGATGTGTACCTGCCCTTGTTTCGCTGTTGCACGAGTCCTCCGATTTTTCTACCATTCAGCAAGGACTTTCTACTCTTACCATTCTCCTCGCGGATGAAAATAATCATGAACAAGTGCTTGGCCAAGGTGGTATAGCTGCCATTATTGTGCTTTGTGGTCACGCATCACCAGTAATCCGCGAGGCCTGTTCCCTGGCATTGTTCAATTTTTCCTGCGGTAAGGCCCCCCACGAGAGGGGCATTTCTGCATCTGCGATTCCAGCCATTATTGCTTTGTCCAGACTACCTGAACCCCGCACACGTATGCGATGCGCGGCTACACTCTGCAAGCTTGCCGCATTTGAGGCTAATATTAGTCTCATGGTTGATGAAGGTGTTGTATCAGCTTTTATTAATATGCTTCAGACTGGAGATCAGAATATTATTAAGCATTGCTGTGCAGCCCTTTGTCGTCTTGCCCACGAGGGTTCCTCTGCAGTCACTATCACTGAAGGTGCAGTGCCAAAGGTAATCGCTGGGTGTGGTGAAAGGTCCGATCCCACAACCCGCATATCTTGCTGTGCTGTTCTGTCCGCTGTGTCTGCACACGAGCAATGTCGTCGTCCTCTTTGCGCCATGGGGACACTCGAAGCTCTGGTTTCACTGGCTCGTAATCGCGGGGCAGATGACATAACACGACTTAGATGTGCCGTGGCATTCGCCAATCTGTCGCACGAGCCCGCCGTGCAAGGCGAAATGGTGGCGGCGGGGGTTGTACCGGTTGTTGCAGAGTTATCAAATTCGTACTGCGAAGAGAATCAATTATATTGTGCTCGAGCACTTTGCAATCTTGGTTGTCATTCTGGATCCGAGCAGGCCATTATTGAACAGGGGGGCGTGACTGCTCTCATGATGATTTGTATGGTTCGTGCGGTGTCGCATTTTACCAAACAAATTTGTGCAAAAGCCATTCTAAATCTTGTCTGTGCACCTGCCGTTATTAAAGATTGGCTGCCACAGCTTGCCGACGAAGGTCTAGTGCAAGCTGTCGCAGTTCTTTCACGTTTGCCTGAACAACAAACGATGAGCGTTTGTGCATCAATCTTTTGCACAATATCAGCCCATGGTCTTGTCGGCAGACAGCTTCTTGTTAAGCGCAAGTCCACTCTCAAAGATATCTTCAGCTTGATGCGCTCGAGTGATCAAGTCACCCAGACTTTCTGTGGTAAGGCAGTATTCAATTTGCTCGGCCATGCCGACTCGCAGAACTATGCCGTCCAGGCTGGTGCAATTCCCGTCCTTTCAGCTCTCTGTACCCTGGGAGACCCAGGGGTGGAGACTGCGGCAGCGGATATTTGTTTACTACTTTCGGGAGAAGCGGCCTATCGCCAGGAAATGATTGAGGCAAATGTAGTCCCGGCTTTAATTGAAAGTGCTAGATCTCAAAACCTTGTGACCTGCCATTCGTGCCTCCGCGTTCTTGCGCACTTTGCATGGTGGAGCCACATGCGCACATGTCTCGTTGACGCAAAAGTGATGCCCATGCTTGCTTCTCTAATTGAACAGACACCCAGCGTTGTTCCACCAGGGGACTTATTAACGGAGAAATTGATTCTGCATATTATAACATATATTAGTTGTGTGTCAGAGGAATATAAAGTCATGCTTGTCCAAAATGATATTATTCCTATGCTCGAAATCCTGTTCTGTAGATTAAGTTTGTCGAGAGACATAGCATGTGCTTTGCATGCTCGTAGATTTATTGCCGTGTCAGTTCGATCCTTGACCGCTTCCAAAGGCGTCATTAACAAGCTCGTCGGGGACGGTGCCATAAGACTTGTCTGTAATATTATGCTGGCTGAGGAAGATACCACTTATCTAGATGTTTATGAGAACTGTGCAATATCATTACATGCGGTCGCTCAAATACAGCACTACTATGATGTGCTGTTAGAGCAAGGCTTACTGAAAGCAATGTCAAGGCTAGCAAAGCTTCCAGAGTGCTTTGAAATCGCTGCGTCAATCCTGCACTCATTATCCAGCGACCCACAACATCGGGAGCTAGTTGTTTTAGACTCTGGTGCACGTAACTTACTTTTTGCCATTGCTGACCAACCAACGAACTCCAAATCAGCCATCCAGCTTTGCGCTCAGACCTTATTCTGTCTGTCCCAATGTGCGGCAGAATCCCGTGAGGTACTTATCTCTGCTGGCCTTGTTCCTCTACTGCTCCGCCTTTCTGGACATGATGATGAGAAAGTTGCCTTCCCTTGCTCTGAAGCTCTAAGAAATCTCAGCTCCGAGGGATCAAGCGCCATTGAGGAGGGGACTGTCTCTAAACTCCTCGCAGAAGCACTATCTTGTCGCCGCAAAACAACCAGGGCAGTCATCACTGACGTTTCTCCGGCCAAGCTTCCTGCAACAACGCTTCTTTTGGATAATTATGGTCCCTCAAGTGATATTCTACGCCATCTCTTGATCCAAAACTTTAAGCCATATACTATATCTTTCACAAAAATGATAGGCGGGGTCGCTGGCTCTGGCCCAGCACCTCCTGAACCCCCAGAGATGGATGTTCACGATCCTGCCAATCACGTTTCCTTTGACGGTGCTGACAACACGGACGATGATGAAAATATAGGCGCTTCAATGATGTTTGCAAAGATGAACACCGAATGTCTTTCCATCTCAAACCATCAGCAGCCGATGTTGCAATGATTAGAGGTCACCCTTATGATTGCGTGGAATTTCTGTGTCAAGGGGCCCTGGCAGATCTTGAAGCTGCTGCTATTCCTTCAGCACCTTGATCTATTCAGCCAAGTGGTGCAAAATCATGTGAGGCCATTTGAACCAGCTATAGTAACGGCCGTAGAAATGACATCGTGATAAGGAGCTCTGTTGTCCGCCATTGTAGCGTTCGAATATGTATTTATCCCATATCTCTTTTGCTGTGGCATCTTGCCTGACTATAAATAATAAATTGGAAATCGAGGACGGACGCAAAGGAAATTAAGAGCTGGTAGTTACCGAGAGGTTGTTGGTAATTCCATGACCGGTGGTAACCCCTGGTGTTTCAGGAGGCTGCGGAACCAGTTTCGGCGGGCCTGGGTCGGGTCACTGGTCCTTCCAGATACCGCTGAGGCGACACTTTTGGAGCTGCCTGATGAGCACATTTGGCTAGTCACATTAGGTCCCTCTCCAGAGAGAAGTAGGTGCATGCACGTCTGGCCCGAACTCGGTCACTACTAGAAAGCACTGAAGCCACAACCGCGACGGTGTCTTCTACTGAGCGCTAGGCTTTTCAAATATGTATGATCGAGGTCACCGTGACAGTGACTACTATTTCTACTTACAATACGGCGATGCGATTATACGTGCGCGTCGACGGAGAAACTAGTATTTCGACTTGGATCGACCGTCACGGTGACTCCTCATTCTAGTTTACGGCCACTAGACAAAGTCACAGTACCGAGGTCGCAGTCTCGTTGGCGCTGAAGGGGACGCCAGGCAGCCCGAACGACCGCGCCTGAAGACTTTATAACTAGGGCGGGCGCATTATACCGCGCGCGAGGGGCGCGCGGCATACTTCCTCCCCCCAGACCCACTTTGCCGCTAAGTTTGACGTCCAAAAGCCCCCGGAAGAACCCAGTAGAAGTAGAAGCGCGTTTGTGGAAGTCTGAGGGGGGTCTGTGGCTGCCTATAACTACCTTTACTTCAACTTGAGGTTGCCATGGGGGTACGTTGAAGCTCGCTGACTGTGGGAGAGATAGGGGGGGTGCTAAATGCCCCACGCGTGACCGCTAATGTGCATTTGTCACCCCCCTGCTAGAATTGCGCAATGGAAACCCCAATATCAATGTTACTGATCTGCAAAATATTTTTCATCATGGATTTATTTCAGCGCGCGGGTTTCACCCGGCGTTATTCTGCCTGCTCAGCGCCGCCTCGTCCCTCGGGCGGCTGCCCACGTACATCGCCCTTACTAAGCCGGATCCTGGGTCGCAGCGTCAAAGTAAGCCTGAGCAAGGCGAAACGCGCGGCACGGACGCCAGACCGGCGGGTTTCTGAAGAGTATACGGGCTAATGATAATAATAAAAAGGGCTTTACACCAGCTTGAGCACACCTGGGTGCCCGAAACGCTTGCTCGACAATTCGTCAAACCCCAATCCCCTCAAAAAAGCGACAGGGTAACCTTTAAAAGCGTCGAAAAACATTGTCGCATCCCAATCCTAACCCTCCTAGGAAGAAGTTTCTTCTAGTAACATTTTCTAGTTCATTGTTTACGCCTAGTAGAAAATTTTTTCCACCCGCACCTTAGGATTTGGGGGAAGCTTATGCTCATAGCTAGCACCTTAGGATTGCATGTTGAATTAGGATACAGGGCCAGGCCGGACCCAGGATCAGTGTCAACTTGAATGGGGCCCCGGGGTTCGGTAACAAATGAACTTGAAGCTGGCTGTGCGAAGATACCGTGAAGGCGCCTACAATTCCCGCAGCCTGGGGCCATGCGCAATCCGAGTCCTGTTCTCTACCATGCGAAAGTAGATACATGTACCCAAAGTTTATCACGCGGTGTGGAGGTAGAGTGTGGAGGCTACATTGTCATGGTGGCCATAGTTAGCATATACATAGTTCAAGTTCCAAGACTCGGATCCAACTTAAAAAAATTTTGGTCCGTAAGTATTTCCTCTGGCATGCTAGAAGGATGCAAACAAATCGGCCCCGGTGTAAACGGGGATTGGTAGCTCTTCAATAGAGTCAGGGTAAGCTTCATAATTTGAAGTATCATATTCATCCTTGACAAGAGGAATGACAGGTCCAGTGGCCTTCTTTGCGAGTATGTCATTAAAAGTTATGCCTCGGAAAAATCTATGTTTACTGACATCCACCGCGCCCCCTTTGAGACAGCCGTAGCGCTTCGTTAGATCTGCAGCCAGCAGCTTTTTAATCAAAGACTTCGCGTTGCGTTCAATGAAGCGCGGAAAGCTCAGTTTTCCAATTAAAATCTGCTGATATATGCCCATTGGGTCTTCATCAATAAAGGGGGGCTGCCCTACCATCATTTCATACACTAGTATTCCGAGCGTCCACCAATCAACACCCTTGCCATGCCCTTTATTCAATAGCACTTCTGGCGCAATGTATTCTGGGGTTCCACAAAGAGTATACCTGCATAAAATAAATTATACATGAGAAATTGGAGAGATAATGCGGTTCCGACTACACGGACTCAAGCGTCTTATATATGACTCTCTTGGCGAAACCAAAGTCTGTAATCTTCACATAACCGTCTTTGTCAAGCAGGAGGTTTTCCGGCTTAAGATCCCTGTAAATGAAGTCGCGAGCATGCAGATACTCAAAGATCAGCGTGACTTGGGCAGAATAGAACTTCGTAGAAATCGTATCAAGACGTCCAGCATTGCGGAGGTGAGTAAAGAACTCACCTCCGACGACGTACTCAAGCACCATATACAAGTGCCACATATCTATGAATAAATGATATAAAAATCAACTTTTCTTAATCAGTCAAGGTCAACCTTGAAATGTGCAAGCGAGATGCACAATAAATGGGTGCTTGCATTGATCGAGAATTGTTTTCTCAGAAATGACGTGCTCCACCTGCATTTTGCAGTGAAACTAGAAGATAGATTGCGATTTTGACCTGCTGTAAGCGAACGACTTCACTTTTCTTCAGGACTTTCACAGCCCATTGAGTGGTTGTGTCCTATTCAATCTCTCAATCGGTAACTTACGTGCTCAAACACTTACCTTGTGAGTGGCAAATCGTACACGCCCAAAGGAGCCAGTGCCAAGAGTTACACCGACCTCAAAGTCGTCGTTCAACGATGTGGCTGAAACCTTTGGATGTTGACTGTTGCTCAGGATCCTACCCGTCTCTTCTCCATAATGTGTCATGTGCCTTGCTGTCCGGCTACCTGGGTACATATACTAACGTACACGTACTTGTATTATATGGTCAGAACAACCGTCACTGACGACCCAGGGCCAGAGTCTCGCGGGGGGGGCTTCGCCCTTCTTGCGTGGGCAGCCATACGCGTCGCGCGAGGAGGACGTCTGATTCTGGGGCGGCGCATTAAGACCCACGTAGCTGATTCGCGGCCCAGGTGACGCATCGCGGCGCCGCCTGGCATGGCGTTTGGTTCTGCGATTCGGCGTCGTGGCCGTTACCCGCCTTTAGCGAGAGGAGCCGCATCGTCGACGCCAGTTCTCGAAGTGCATCGTTCGATGCGCGAGTCCGCCAAGATGGCGAGCCTGAGGTCCGCCGGCTTCAGGAAGCGGCGAGGTCACCGTCAGCTCACGAAGGCCCGCCAGGGGGGGGGCTGAGTCGGCGGGGTTGCGAGGTTTCGGCGGGATTGGCACAAGAGTGTGTCCTCGACACGCCCCGCCCCTGCCGTGGAGTAGCCCCTAAAAGCCGGGGTGGAAGGGACACTGGCAAGCGTGGCTGCCTCTGCGGCGTGCCGCCCAAGGGAGGGTGGGCGCCTCTCCGTGCGCGTCGCTGAACCGGGCCGCCTCCCGGCTGGCAGTCCCACTCAGTGGCGATTCGGCGATTTAGCGATGAGTTGAGATGGGGAAAGTCAGAATCGGAATGACCGACAGAGGCTAGGAACACTTCAGTGGTAATAGGCCTCCCTTGGGATCTCCCTTGCCAGTGGACTAGACCTTGCTCCTGAGACTGCCCGGCTGGTAATAAACTCAAGTTGCCATTAAAATAGGGGGGGGCACCACACTTTTTACCGGCCCTAGCACAAAACGTAGGCGTTCCTTACACAGGCAATGATCCCGGATCGAGGACCGGTTGGGTCTAAGGGGCACGTATGCACATACAAAAATTTACTGGAAGCGTCGGGATCTCGGGCCGTGGTGAAGCAAAAACATACCGAAACGAGGTCGAAATGCCAATTTGAAGGGAGTAGGGGCCCGCCTGGGCTTTTCGAAGGCCGCAGTACCGAGTTGTGTACCGCACGTGGGTAATATGGCCACTTGCACTCAGGTGCGGGCACTCCTGATGACCGTGGTGGCCCCGTCGGCGTCGTTCTCGACACGCGGCGCGGCGGGGCCGCTGGCGGACTATCAAAGGGCACATAGCTGCAAATGAGCACGCTCCACGGCTCGTACCACCGTCCGACCGTGAATGCGCGTTCTCAAAATCGGCTCAAAGCTGAAGTTTGACCGGTTATAGTTGGGCGTACCCATTTGAATCTCTGCGGCAACGCGACGGCACGTGGAAACAAGCAGTGGAGTTGTCGCCTAGGGTCCCCTGGGGAATGCCCGCTACTTGGCTTTGCGTGGCGTCGCGCATGCGGCGCGGCAGAGGCGCGCGGCGCTCTTTTTTAGGACGCCGGCCCGGCGCGGATAATTTTTTCAAAAGTTGCTGGTTTCCGAGCCGCTTGTTAGGTCTCCGTTTTGTCCTCTCCGAACGCGAAGTTTGGTTGCGGAGCCGGCTTGATGCCGTCCGAGCAAATGCCCGGGCCCTGCGCAAGCTCATCGAAAACCCGCGCTCTCCCCATCGGCCCCTCTATTTAGCTAGTTGGGGCAGGCGCAGTGGGGGCTTTAGACGTTCCTAGCTCAGCGCCATCGCGTGCGCAATTGGCACGGGATGGCGCGTTGGAAAGCCCGTAGCCAGGGCTCCACAGCGGTGGTCTTGGTGGCAGTTGTGTAAGCGATGCGCAAAAGTTTAACCGTCCTGAAGTTCGACCCTTCGAAACGCTCATAGCGGGCCCCGCGAGGCCCCCTGCG
>Ga0114994_10001110_pt1 | contig 19085 bp, 19 predicted proteins | sample ArcticOcean_MG_C_9_FD_87043 | JGI IMG/M metagenome (GOLD analysis project Ga0114994, IMG submission 87043) | Marine microbial communities from western Arctic Ocean - ArcticOcean_MG_CB2_152 | ecosystem: Environmental > Aquatic > Marine > Oceanic | place: Arctic Ocean: Canada Basin | collected...
GTGCAAGAACTCGAAAGCGCACCGTCTACAAATACCAGCGAGCCTATTCCGATGGCTCCGCCGAGCATCATCCACATCACGAAGGGGGTTAGTACATCGCCAAAACTTAGCGTGGAATCCAAGAACGAAAAATCATGAAATCACATCACGTGGATTAGGGTCATTTGTTGTAACTACCAGCCCGAATACATTCAACAAATACTGAGCAATCTCACAATTGCTCCACACTAAATATTCTCTACCCTAATCATGACTTTTCCGTTACTCGTTCAGGTAGCTGTCGATACCTTCTTTTATCGCTAGTTCATCGTCACTTTTTGCGCCCAATAACGCGTGCTGAAGAGGAAACGTATCGCGATAAATTCGTGCTCGAAGTAACAAATCGTCAGTCAACGGATATGCAGGGCTGACGTGATCGATCATCGAATCACCGGGACCATTAGTCGCTATCAGCGACGCAACATCCACAGCAGGATCGCCAAGTCCAGCACTACCGAAATCGATAACTCCCGTTAAGCGTGAACGATCATCGAAAATAAAATTCCTGAACCCAAAGTCACCGTGACGCAATACGGGTTCATATTGGAATCGGGTAATCTTCTTTACTAATTTGATCAACTTTCGATTCGATCGATTCCATATCGAAGATGTGACCCGTGGCTTCAAGATATTCCTGACATCTTCTGTGAATCTGACCCATCGATGATGTCCGTCCTCATCTCGTAATTCTGAACCGCTAAAGAGCGAAGTCGGCGTGGAATGAAGCGTCGTAAGAAATCGACCAAGATCCTTACCAAGCCGCGAAAGCGCTGAGCCTCCCAATTCGTTTATCTGATCTACGCCTAAGATCTGACCGACAATAAACGGATAAGCCATCACGCGCCATTCGAGACCCGCTACGTCTACAAATATTTCTGGATCAGGCGTGAACACTGGAAGTCGACCGTGTATTGCTTCTAATACAGCGACTTCCAGCTCCATAGAATTCGCCGCATCACGATGAAGCGGGTATCGAAATACCCACTCATCGTTGGCAAGAATAGCGAGCCTGTTCTGACCGGCTCCGCGCAGACTCCACTGTTCGATCTGGTATCCGGCCGACAAAAGAGTTTCGACTATAGATTCAGCAGAAACGTTCATAGCCAGAGACCTCTTCGAATCACCCAACTACCAAACCAAACGGACATTGCTTATTTGAGCATGGCAGAACCGATCTACCAGACACCATCGCCCTTAGGAGCCTTCGTAACCCACGACTGCTTCCGTGGCTCGCCGTTTGCCTGTAGCAATGCCGAGATGTAGCCGTAGCAGAACGCAAACGCGGTTCCTTGAGCATCATCACCACTGATCCACGGAACGTGGTCGGGCATCAACATGTACTTGTATCCAACCTCTTGGTAGACCTTGATGATCTCCGAGAAGTCGATGCTACCCTCGTCTGGGAACGCTTCCATAAAGTCGAGTTTGTGACCGCGAATGTTGCGGAAGTGAACGTTGAAAATCTTGTTTCGGCTACCGAACCATCGAATAACGTCTGCGATTTCTTTGCCGGGATCGTCAAGCATCTCGGTGACAGTGCCCTGACAGAAATTCAGACCGTGGTAGTCACTTTCATGCATCTGCACAAACTTCTTCATGCCATCTATCGTTCCAAGCACTCGAGTCACGCCCATGTAGCCGTCTGGCGTGTACGGATCGTGCGGGTGACACGCCATGCGAACCTTCGCCGATTCTGCAGCAGGAACGGCACGTTCCAAGAAGTAATCGATACGCTCCCAAAACTCGTCGACGCTTACTTCACCGGCAATAGTCTTGGGATCGTCAGGGTTCATTTTCGACCATCGGAACGTCGAGTTCGATGCACCACCACGACCCTCTTCTCGTTCTGAACGAGGGATACCGATGATGTTCATGTTGTACTTCACAGCCGGAATTCCGACCTCATCGCACATCCGAATGATGTTCTGGATCGTTTCGATCTCACGGTCGCGCTCAGGGCTCTTGCCGAGCATAATGTTCGGAGACTGCGAGCGATCTAGTGGGGTCGATGACAGCGGAATTTGCACCATGTCGAGCTCGATACCGTACGAATTAACCTTCTCACGGTGTCGCTTTAGATCGTCAATTGTCCAGTCGGCCGGGTTCCCTGGAGGATCCGAGCAAACGTTGATAACGCCTAGTTGCGCCCACTGCTCAAAATCCGCATCGTTCCGTGCTGCTACTTGAGTTCCAACGTACATTTGCCGAGCCTCCGCATATTGCTGTGTTCCGAACGAGCGGAAGGTTAGCAGTTGATCGGACGAAAAGTGCCGCTCTACCCACAAGATTAGGTACTTGCGTCGTTTCGTACGACGGCTTCTATGGCTTGTTGAACTTACCGACTCTTTAGAAGCGAGGCGAAGTTTTTCGTATCGCTTCAAGCCAGCCTGAATAGAGCGAATTGCGCTCCGACTCACTCATCGACGGCTCATAAATCGCCGAAGCCTTCCACATCGACTCGATTTCGGAGTCCGATCGCCACATACCGACCCCTCTGCCCGCAAGAAAAGCTGCACCAAGCGCCGTCGTTTCCGTAATGCCGGCGACTTCGACCGGTCGGTCGAGGATATCTGCCTGAAACTGCATGACGAAAGGGTTGTCGCTCTGACCGCCGTCGGCACGAATTGGTTGCTTGGATCGTGCTCGACCGGTTTCCATTACATCGACAACATCTTTGACTTGATAGGCGGTTGATTCGAGAGCGGCACGAACGATGTGGCTACGATCACTTCCACGAGTTAGCCCGGTAATGGATCCCGTTGCATCAGGCTGCCAATGTGGAGCGCCTAGCCCAACAAACGCCGGCACAAAGTAAACGCCCTGGTTCGATCCAGCTGACATCGCAAGGTCGACGGTTTCAGGCGCATTTGAAATAACCCCGAGACCATCTCGTAGCCACTGCACAGTCGCTCCGGTTACGAATACCGAGCCCTCGGTTGCGTACGTCTTTTTAGAGCCGATACGGAACCCGAGTGTCGCAACCAAACCAGCGTCGCTCCCATCGAAACTTGGAATTGGCGGCGTGTTGCCTTTGTTCGTCAACACGAATGCTCCTGTGCCGTAGGTGCACTTGATCTGACCGTTCCTGAAACATGCCTGACCATATAAAGCAGCATGCTGATCACCCGCCATCGCCGTGATCGGTATTTCAGCCCCAAACACCTTTTTCGAGGTCACTCCAAAATCATCAGCTGTATTTTTAATATCAGGAAGCATCGCTTCTGGAATGTTGAATAGGTTCAACATCTCAGGATCCCATTGGAGATCGTGCAAGTTCAGCAGCATTGTTCGAGATGCGTTTGTTGCGTCGGTAGCATGCACTTCACCTGCTGTCAGATGCCACAAAAGCCATGAATCGACCGTGCCGAAGCACAACTCACCGGCTTCAGCTCGGGCCTGTCCATCGGGAATGGTCGATAACAGCCACATCAGCTTCGTTGCGCTGAAATATGGATCGATTACAAGTCCGGTTATCTGTCTAATATTTCTGGCATGATCGGTTTTGGCGATGTCTAGACAGATCTCAGCAGTTCGCCGGTCTTGCCACACGATCGCGTTCGCAACTGGCCGACCCGTGAGACGCTCCCAAACAATTGTTGTTTCGCGCTGATTGGCAATTCCAATTGCTTCGATATCTTCCGGTGCAAGCTTGGCGCGTCCGATGGCTTGCTTCGCTACACTTACGGCCGCTTCGGCTATCTCGATTGGGTCATGCTCAACCCAACCCGGTTGAGGAAAATGTTGTGAAAGCTCGACTTGAGCCGATCCGACAGGTGAGCCTGTGGAGTCGAAAACAATCGCTCGTGTCGAAGTCGTTCCCTGATCAATTGCGAGTATGTGATTTGGCATATCAGTCGGTACTCTACAGACTCACCAGTCTCATCGCCTTGCTACGTTATGGATCACTGCCCTCGAACCGTTCGGCTCACGACAATATGGGAATTCCCTGATGTGATCGTCATCACATTGATTCGTCATGAATAGATGCTCAAGATAAAAGGTCTCACACTCGTTGCAGTCGCAACACTTCTCGCAGGATTCATAGCTTCATGCTCATCCGAAGAATTGCCGTCGTCCACAGATTTATCATCTCCAGCAACGACTATCACGGTCGAAGTTGAAGACGATCTGTCTAAATAACTAAGCTACTTTCCTATTAGGAAAAATAGCTCTCAGCCATCTAACCGTCGAGTATTCCTGCGAGTTCCTCCATCTCGTCATCTGAAAGCTCCCAATCGGCGGCTGCAGCGTTCTGGCGAATCTGATCTGGCGTGCTCGCACCAGCGATCACCGATCCAACTGACGCTCGACCAAGAATCCACGCGAAAGCCAACTCGACCATCGTGTGACCGCGCTTCTCAACGAACACTTCTAGTTGATCTAGAATGTCGAAATTCGCATCCGAAATCCGCTTATCCTGAGCCGCGGGCGTAAGAGCCAACCGGGTATTCTCAGGAACAGCCTCATTCCGACGGTATTTACCTGTAAGGAATCCGTGCGCTAGCGGGAAGTACGGCAACGTGCCTAGACCATATTTTTCAGAAACTGGAAGCACTGCTCGTTCGACTCCACGTTCGAGCATCGAATACTCAGGCTGAGAAGAGATAAACGGGGTGTAACCATTGTGCTTGGCTGTCCACTGAGCATCAGCGATCCGCCAAGGATCGAAGTTGGAAAGTCCGATGTAGCGAACTTTTCCATCCTTCACAGCGTCATCGAGTGCCCGCAGAGTTTCATCAATCGGCGTGTCGGGATCCTGATTGTGCATCTGATACAGATCAATATAATCGGTCTGAAGCCGTCGAAGCGACCCTTCGAGTGAGTCCATGATGTGCTTGCGAGAACCGCCCTTGCCGTGCGGGCCCTCTTCCCAGAGCATGCCGAACTTAGTTGCGATCAACGCTTCGTCTCTGCGATCAACCAACGACCGACCAATGATCTCTTCGGAATTTCCGTGCGAGTATATGTTCGCCGTATCGATGAAGTTGATGCCTTCGTCGATAGCAGAAAAGATGACTTCGCGAGCTTCCTTGAATTCCATTCGACCGCCAAAGTTATTGGTACCAAGACCAATTACGCTGACTTCAAGACCAGAATTTCCGAGATGACGATACTTCATATTTTTTTACTCGTTCAGGGGAATTAGAGAGAGGGATTTTCGTGGGGTCGGTTATCGTGAACGCCGCCGATTATAGATGGCGGGCGCTCTTATATTTAAATTTGCTGTCACATCGAGCAAGTGAAGAACAAATAGTTAGACCCCCACGAAATTGTGAAACTGCTTCGGCAGGGAGGATAACTCACTTTTCGCTGAAAATTACTGCTTGAATAGAAAATGACTCTCGAACAGATCGTAATAGGACTAATCCGAATCGCAGGTTCACTCCCGGTGCTTCGCTGGGCGTTCGCGGGAGCGCTAATCGGGATTGCGGTCGATTTTTCCGATCTTTTCTGGATGGGTGTTCTAGATCTGGGCGGTCTTCAGAACTACCAGACCTTCGATAAATGGGCCGATGTCGTCTACATGCTCACATTCTTGTGGGTGGCAAATAAATGGGAAGGGCCAGAACGAAAAATCGCAATAGCTTTGTTCGCCTTCAGAATGATCGGATTCGTGACGTTCGAACTAACTCAGATTCGACCAATTCTTCTCGCATTCCCGAACGTTTTCGAATTTTGGTTCGTATTTGTCGCGATCAGACGTCACTACTGGCCAAATTACGAAATGCCCCGGAAACGAATCGTTAGGTGGCTAATTATTGTACTCGTACTGAAACTTGGACAGGAGTGGGTGCTGCACGGCGGTCAGTACCTCGACAGCTTCACACTTTTTGAAGCTGTCGAGGCCATATTCGATTTCGTTACGTTCCGGAATTAGTTCGAGTCGACTACCGCTGGGTAGTTAAGCGGCTGCCCAACTAAACGCCTACCAAACTTGTGCGTCACCCTCTCGGCGTGGATCCGATGCTGCAAACAAAGTTCCGTTCTGAAGATCGACCTGTATCGCCCCTTCACTACCGGCTCCACCCCAAGTGCCAGTAGATTCGACCGGCTGACCGAGCTTTTTCAGACCTTCAATAACTTCAGAACCAGCCCGATCTTCGATCTGAAGTACATCTTCAGTTGATCGCACTGATGCCGACTCCATTCCTGCCTGATTGTGAGTCCAACGCGGACCATCGATCGCCTCGGCCACGCTCAATCCGTAGTCGAATACGCTCGTCACTACCTGGAAATTCGTTTGCACCTGTGTATCGGCTCCCGGAGTTCCACAGACTAATTCAAGCTTGCCACCCTCTTCGACCGGCTTCGAGAAAACCATCACCGGGTTCATCGTGTGACGCACTCGCTGACCCGGATTGAGATAGTCGATGTGATCGGGATCTAGGTGCCAGTAGGTCATCCTGTTGTTCATCAAAATTCCGGTTGACCCTGCGATAACGCACGAGCCAAACATGGTCTGGATGCTCTGGAGTTCACCGACCGAATTGCCCCATCGATCGACTACACAGAAGTTCGTCGTATCGGTTCCAGCCGAGTGAAGGCGACCACCCCTGCGATGTTTCTTAGCTGAATCAGGCGACCGATCCATGAACGCCCACGGATCTCCTTCTGCTACATCGGAAGCCGCCCGTTCGATGTCGATCAGTGCTGCTCGCTCTGACAAATATTCGGCATTTAGCATTCCTTCGATGGGAACGTCGACATAGTTGGGATCGGCGAGATATGCCTCACGATCTGCGAACGCCAGCTTCTTAGCCTCGATCATTAGTTGCACCGATTCAGGCGTCATATATCCGTACTGCTTAGGATCGAATTTCTCAAACATCGCCAGTTCTTGAAGCAAAACGTGACCACTAGAGTTCGGTGGAGCCTCGTACACGGTTCGCCCTCGGTAGTTAATTGACACAGGCGCCTGCCATTCAACCTCATGGCGTTTGAGGTCTTCGTAGGTCAATAATCCATCATGTTCTTCTGAATACCGTGCGATCTCACGGGCTATGTCGCCTTCGTAGAAAGCGTCTCGACCCTGATCGGCAATCAGCTTGTACGTACGAGCCAAATCGGGATTATGGCGTATTTCGCCCGGCTTCAGCCAGTTTCCGTTCGGGGCAAATACTGGCCCAGACGTAGAAGAACTTCGGAGAACCGGATTAAGTGCTGCCATTCGAGATTGAAAATCGGAAACTGGCACGCCATATTCACAAAGCTCAATCGCTGGCTCCAAGCATTGCGCCAGAGTCAGAATTCCGTACTTATCATGTGCGCTTAGGAGTGCATCGACAATTCCCGGAACCGACGTTCCCAAAATGCCTGTGTACGGTATGCCGTCTTTGTACTTATCGGCTGTTGCGGCGAGAGGAGCCGCACCGGTTCCATTTGCGACCTCTACAGTACCGTTAGCAGCCATGTGAACCATCACAAATCCATCGCCGCCAATCGACGACCCCTGCGGCTCTGCTGCGCCCAGTGCGAACGCTACCGCTATAGCGGCATCGACAGCGTTTCCTCCCCGATGGAGTATTCGCATGCCTGCCTGTGTCGCCATCGTGTGATTCGCAACGACTGCACCCTTACTACCGATCTTTGTCGGTCGATACGCCTCACCAATCAGCCCGTGCGGAGATTTGCTGCTGTCCATTGAACTAAATATCCCTTTTACGATCGTGAAATACCGGTCGTCGATTAAGGGTCAGGAAACCCTAGACAAATTTCGGGCAGTTTAGCAGCACAAGGTCGTCAATTCGTCAAAATCAGGTCGTTCGTTTTTTTTTGCAGATCACAGCTCCGTCGATGCCGTGAATAAAATGGTCATTCAGAAGTAATACACCCCAAACATATAAAATCGTGCCAACACCAGCTGCCCAGATCGAAGGTTGGCGCAGCAATGACATGGAGGCAACCGGCATGATCGCCGTAGCCAGGGGAAGACATGTCATATTCGGAACTGGTCCTGTCGTAGCAGCGCTAGCGCAGGCAATGGAACAGTCCGTTCGCTCAGTAATATCAATTCCAGTCAATGAGTACGGATCAGACCCCTATGGTGTCGCAATTATGCGAGGGGATCCGACAGATCTTGAATTCGCCCGCAAGGCTTGTTCAGGTGCCGAAGCCATATATTCCTGCTTGAACGGCCCAATCAACGATTGGAAATCAACTTATGAGTCGATTGTCGACACTCTAATCGAGTCAGCACGAACGACCTTCGCCAAATTGGTGCACTGGGATCTTGCTCACATATATGGGGCAACCTGCGAGCCGATCACCAAATCTACTGTTAATTCCGCGAAAACATCTCAAGCTCAAGTTCTGATAGATCTTTCAGACAAAGTCATCGATGCAACTTGGGTCGGACAGATCGACGGAGTTATCGGTCGATTGGCAAAAAGATTCAACGTTGGCGCCTTTAGTCTTGAGAACACTTCTCTGTGAGGAACTCTGTTTTTGTTCGTTTGAACTATCCAGCTAAGCAGCGAGTTAGAAATTTGCCGGCGGACGGTGGAATACCGAACAGATCTTACGAACTTGGCCACGCGTATCCGGCAGCTGCGTGGGCCGATCTGAGACGATCCATCTCGACAAACAGTTCGTCCTTTGCGATTTGCTTCACATTGCAACTGGAGGCGATATGGCAGTCTCTCTGGTACTTGCCCTGTATACCGTAAAACGAGTCACACCCGTCAGTGATTGCCGTTCGATAAGTCGGATCCGCTATCTCTGCGAGTCGATCTTTCGAGCAACCACCGAATCTGTAGTTGCCGATCTCCCATTCAGGCGGAATGGTCGCATCAATCATGATCTCGCCGTTTGATACCAGCCACGGTGCAATCTCTTCGTCTTCCAAATCGCCAGGCCCCAACTCCATGTTCTCGTTCAAATCATGTTCGCCGAATACCTCACCAAGACTTTCTGAAGCGGTATTGATGGTCCCCAATACAAACGGAACAGCAATCACGACTATCACCAACAAGGCGATCAACAGGGTCCGCTTCGACGGACTCATAATCGCACGTCTCAGGCGTTCTTTTCCGGAATTATCTTGTTCGTACTGAAGACCCATTTAGCGATCACCCCTTGCAGCCCAACGGCTGTTTATAAATTCATCGAACAGTGCCGACATGAGATATGCCGAATTTGAGAGTCAGTTTAGACGAGTAAACGTGCGGTTAAGGGAGTCCTTGTTCGATTACCTCGTAAGGAATCACGAATCCGGCGTCAGAGAATGCGAGCCAAACGTCGTCCATCGCGCTACGAATCTCTTCTTTGGCCACTTCAGGAACGTTACAATCGGTCGCCCTAAAACATTTTCCCGAATAGGCCTGCTGAATACGATCTAGCTCAACACATGCCGTCCCGATCGAATCGGAGTACTTGCCCGCTGGAAGCTGCGATAGATTATCGCCATTGCATGGCCCTGTCCTAAACGACACTACCTTCCAATCGAGCGGACCTTCAGCATTGACCATCGTATTTGCCTGGTTCGCCAACCAAGGTGAAATCTGGCTTGGAATACTCGCCGTGATCGAGGTCATACTCGCTTCGTAGGTCTCTTTCGTCTTCGCTATATCTGCGAAGCTGTCTTTAGCAGTGGACACCCAGCCCGGTGCGAACGGGGCTAAAACCACCACAAAAACAACCGCCATGATCAAGAAGACCGTGAACATCGACGGATTTCGAAGTTCACGCCGGATGCGGGCAATTTTTGAAGTGTCGTTGTCGAACGAAATATCCATATTTGAGTGCTGACAGTACTCGAATCGTGAGTAATAAGATCAAGCTGAGCCATTATTAAATCAATTCGCATAGCCCGGCTGCATTGGCAATTTATCCTACTCCCGAATACCAAGATTTTACCGTGAAACTGTCGATAATATTTATCACGCTAATCTCTGATTTACCCTTGATCGTCAGTCACCGGTTGAACCAGATTGGCATCAGAAAAAGCCACCTTTAGTCGATCTAACACAATCTGAAGGTCGAGTACGGCCTCTTCGGGAATATTGCACGCCGATGCCTGAGCGCAATCGGGGGCATATTTGATCTGTATTTCGTCTAGCAACCCGCACGCACTCTCAATTGCATAGGCGTACTTTCCTCCAGGCAACTGGGCCATATGCTCAGATAAACATGCACCGTTAGTGAACCTCACGCTGAGCCATTCGGCGGGCACGTCTGCTTCTTGCATCCGTATTGCTTGCCTTTTAAGGAACGGATATATCCAGCTTGCTGCCGTCACTCTTACAAAGTGCCGATCTCGGGCTTAGTGCACATCGCTCCAGTTCTCTTGCGCCACATTGGAAACCTTTGGGTAGGCAATCGCAACAGGTATTGCGAATACCAGAACGACGATCAAGAACACCGTTCGCATCGGCGGATTACGAAGGTGCTTTCTCAAGCGCCTTTTGAAGCTGGTGTCGTCTTCAACAAAAACGATCCCAACCATGCCGGGGTGCCGATCACGGAACTTCTGATCTAGATTCCGTGACCCAGGTTTCTGACGCCGATTATCTCGGTCGTTACTTTCGGAAGAGGACACGGTTAGTAAGGATCGACCCTGAAATCTGAAATAACTTCTTCGTTGAGTTCAAAACCAAGACCCGGGCGATCAGGAACCTCCATACTTCCATCCGGTGCAATCTCGAAGTTAGGCAGCAGCAAGTTCTCGACCAATGGCGACGCCGGGAAAGCTATAGGAAATTCGAAGTAAGGCATGTTAGGGGTGATCGCAGCAAGATGAAGTTCGGCAGCGACTCCTACCACGTGATACCACGTGTGTGGGATGCACAATGCCCCAAAACCGTATGCATCTTCAGCTACGTTCAATATTTCGTGCATTCCTCCGGCACGAACCGCGCTTGGCTGAACGACATCCAATCGTCCACGGCGTAATAAATCGGCGAATTCGTGGCGCGTGCTGAAACCCCAATCACCAACCGCAATTCTTACGTTGGTCGATTCAGCCAAACGACGGTAACCCTCGATGTTGTCAGCAGGCAGCGGAGCTTCGATGAAGAACGGATTGAACTGCTCAATCGCATTGATAGTTCGAAGTGCCTGACCAACGTCTCTCCAACGATTTTGTACATCGATCATCAAGTCTCGTTTGGGCCCGATTATAGATCGCACCTTTTCAATGACCGCAACATCAGTTTCGACGTCTACGTTCCCGAACTGTCCCGGCCATTCTTCAATTTTCACAGCTTTCATACCACGAGAAACAGCTATTCCAACTCGTTCTTCAAGTTCATCAAGATTCGCACCAGGTGGATAGACCGTTGAATAAGGAGTGACTCGTTTTAGAGGCTCGGTATCACTTGCTGTGGTAGTAAACGACCGCCAAATGAGCTTGTGAACTGGCTTCCCTGCCGCCTTGCCTGCGATGTCCCATAGAGCTGTTTCGATAGCACCAATAGCGCCAACTACAACTCCACGTCGTCCGAATACGCCGGTCGAGTCGTACATTTTTTGCCATAAGCGCTGAACCTCTGTCGGGTCTTCGCCGATCAGCAGTACTTCTAGCCCTAGTGTCGATCGAATAATCGCATCGATCACCAAACTCGGAGCCTCACATTGTCCAATACCGCTTATGCCTTCATCGGTGTTAACTCGAACTACCGTGAGGTCGTAACCGCCCATGCTTGCAGGTTCGCCGCCCGATTCCGAAAACGACGGATTCCAAGGCGCTACCGTTCCGTTTGCGTCGTCTCTCAATGCGATCGTCTCAACGCTGGTGATTTTCATGATTACTCCTTCATACCACGGGTGTGCGAGTCGGCATCATCAGGAAGGTCAACTTTCGATACTTTCTCGGGGAAGTAGCTCTGGAGACGGCCGTACTCTTCTCGAAGCTCAGGCTTTGGCTCCCACGACTCGCCGTAACGAACACCGACGACGCCTGCTTGAAGCATTTCTTTAGTACAGCCAAAGCAAGGCTGCCACGTACTGTAAAGAATCGAACCTTCAACTGCTATTCCGAATCTCGCTGCCGAGAGTAGTGCGTTCTGTTCAGCATGGACGCAGATACAGAGGTCGTAACCCGTGCCAGAAGGAAAATCATCTCTATTCGAGCACCTTACGCAGCCTCCTTCATCGCAGTTTGGCGTTTTGTGAGGTGTACCGTTGTAGCCGGTCGAAACGATGTGACCATCACGAGCCAAAACCGCACCTATATGGCTTCCCAGGCAGTTCGCACGAGCACGAACCCCAACTGCAATCGACATCATGTAGTCGTCCATATTAGGTCGGGTTGAATTCGATGCAGCCAATGATGCAGTTGTCCTTAAATGAAAATTATGATCCGAGATATTCGCCTGATCACGTCTACGCAAAGAAGGTCGGCTCGCATCTCCGATGCTATCCTAGCTTGAGATCGAGATTCTTGCCCAAACTTCAAATATTATTTGAAATCCTGATCGGCGACGAATCAATCATTATTGCCCAATCTAAAACAAATATTCTATGACATCAACCCAGCCTAAATCCAACTACGAAGAATCATTACCCGACGCACTCGGTCGATTCGGTCCATACGGCGGCAAGTTAGTACCTGAAACGCTGATGGCGGCTCTGACGGAACTCGAAAACGCCTTCGATGAGGCAAGGCAGGACGATTCATTCTGGGCTGAGTTTGAAGATCTCCTGACGCACTACGTTGGTCGACCTACTGCTATGTACCACGCCAAAAACCTCACCGAGATGCTCGGCGGGACGCAGATATACATCAAGCGCGAAGACCTGAACCACACGGGCGCTCACAAGATCAACAACGCTATTGGTCAAGCCCTACTGGCAAAACGACTCGGCAAGAAGCGGATCATCGCCGAAACCGGCGCGGGCATGCACGGCGTTGCAACCGCAACAGTCTGTGCGCAGATGGGCCTCGAGTGCATCGTCTATATGGGCGACACCGATATCGAACGCCAAGCACCAAACGTTTACCGAATGAATGAACTCGGCGCTAAAGTCGTGCCTGTAACTTCCGGAAGCCGCACGCTTAAAGACGCCACTAACGAGGCGATTCGTGACTGGGTCTCGAACGTCGAAAATACTCACTACATCATAGGTAGCGTCGTAGGTCCTCACCCGTACCCAAAGATCGTCCGAAATTTCCAAGCTGTTATCGGTGCTGAAGCCCGACAACAAATGCTCGACATGGCTGGGCGGCTTCCCGACTACGTTATCGCCTGTGTCGGTGGCGGATCGAACGCTATGGGAATTTTCTCCGGTTTCCAGAAGGACGAAAGCGTCGGACTTATCGGTGTTGAAGCTTCCGGCGAAGGACTCGACAAGCGCCACGCGGCTACTATGACCAAAGGTCGACCGGGCGTACTTCACGGCTCAATGAGCTACTTACTTCAGGACGAACATGGACAGGTAACAGAAGCTCACAGCATCTCGGCTGGTCTCGACTACCCAGGCGTCGGTCCAGAGCACAGCTATTTGAAAGACACCGAGCGTGCGACGTACGTTTCGGCAACCGATGATGACGCTCTTGCAGGATTCAGGTTCCTGAGCCGAAACGAAGGAATCATCCCGGCGCTTGAGCCTTCTCACGCCATCGGATACATGATGAAGTGGGTTCCAACCCTGCCTAAGAACCAGATCGTGCTACTGCTGCTCAGCGGACGAGGCGACAAAGACCTCGACACCGTCGCTAAAGCATCTGGTGTAGACCTCAGGTAATAGACCGTTTGCTGGTGATCGATCGAGTGAACGAAGCGACCGTTCTTGTCATTCCTCCTAAAACTGGCTAACAACTCCGTAATGATCGATATAAAACGCCTGACGTGTCACACCGCCTGGCGTTTTTGATTTTCGGCCATATTCAACCAACACTGAGACGTGAATGGCGATAACATCTGCCCCAAGTGTCCATATGTGCTGAAAGCGTGGACACGGAACACAACAGACAGGAAATCGTATGTCGATGGCAGGACCTTTAGAGGGCATCAGAATTCTTGAGTTCGGCAGTTTTGTTGCCGGCCCGTGGGGCGGACAACTACTTTCCGACATGGGCGCCGATGTAATCAAAATCGAGCCACCAAAAGGTGATCCGTGGCGACATGCCAGTTCGTTTGCCAAGAATGAAAGCCGAGTGTTTGTTCCACTGAACCGAGGCGTCCGAAGCCTTTGCCTTGATCTCAAGCTCGAGTCAGCTCAAGCAGCCCTTAGGAAGCTGATCGAATCAGCTGATGGCATGATTTCGAATAATCGACTTGATACTGCGGTGAAGCTAGGCATCGACTACGCATCGGTTTCGAAGATCAACCCTCGACTGGTCTACGTAGATATCACCGCATATGGCTCGAAAGGGCACATGGCCGAAATGCCAGGGTTTGATTTGATCGTTCAGGGCTACACAGGAGCGATCGCGAGCGAAGGAAAGATCACCAAAAATGGACAACCAGAAGTCGTTTGGTCTTCCTCGTACATCGATTTCTCAACCGGGTATGCAGCAGCGAACGGAATACTTGCAGGAATCATTGGGCGAGGAAAAACTGGAAAAGGGCAGCTTGTATCTACAAGTTTGTTAGCGAATGCGATTGCCATGCAGAGCCTGCGCATAGCCGATGTAGAAGGCCTTCCTGCACCCGCAAAAAACTGGTTTGATCAGACACGACCTAGGTTAATCGAACAGGGAGTCAGCTACGAGGAGATTCAAGATAGCTACCAGATGACGGTCAGGCCACTAATCTACCGATGCTACTACCGGGCGTACAAAACACTCGATGGCGGACTCGCCCTCGGCACGCTTGCCGTCCATGCTCGCGCCAGACTGCTCGATGTATTCGGTCTCAAAGACCCCCGCGTGACCGATCCTAACTACGACGACACAACGCTTAAGGCTATTCGGCTTGGGCACGATCTCGTCAGCAAATTCGAAGATATTTTCGCCAGTGAAACGACCGATCACTGGTTCACAGAGCTTCGCTCACATGACATTCCGTGCGAGCCGCTTCGGTTCATCGAAGAGATGGCAGACGATGAACAGGTGCTTGCGAACGACTACGTGATCGAGGTCGACCACCACACTGGACACAAAATACGAACGTCAGGCCCAATACTCACCTTCGACGGTGGAATGCCCGAGCTTAAGTCATCTCCCGCACTCGGCGAGCATACAAGTGAAATTCTGATAGAGCTTGGGCTAAGTTCCGATGAGATCGCTGAACTAGACGCCTAATAACTGCGTCTAACTCGACTCACCTGATCGAAAGTTGGCAAAAACGTCTTGTCTTTGAAGCCCGCATCGTAGATCGGACGCATAGGACGTTTTTGATTCATCGAAGGCGTTGGTCCGGTTGGTCTGAACTCGTCCAAAATACCAACAGTCACACTTTCAAGTCGAATCCCATCTTCTCGTTGTTTCGCCAGATTATCGAGTGCGGCGTCAGACAATCCCGAGTCGGGTCGGTGGTCTTCAGGAAATTTCCTTAGGCAATCTCGTTCTCCTACTAAAGCAGGACGAGGCGTAGCCGAATTACACGAATGTGCCCAAGGACACATATATGCGATGCACATCGTTGTTGCGCCAACAGCAGGTGCGCCCGCAGTAGACAGACCTATACGTGCCAACGCATCGCGTTGAACCCGACGCAGCTTGCGTCGTCTTCGATCTATCCAGTTTTTAGGAAGTCCGGGCATCTACAAATTCTGACTTGTTCAACATTACTTACGCGTCGGAGCAATCGAATCGTGCCACACCCCGGAACCGAACGCTAAACGCGATGTCAGGATGCGATCTAAGCACTCAAATAATCTACACGGTCACGTGTCGATAAATCTTCCTTAGAAACAGACGTTTTCCTGTCATTGCGAGGAGGTATGACGTGGCACATAGCGTTCATTCGCAACGCTATGTGCGGTTCGCCCAACTACCAGCGCACCCACACACCCCGACCATCCGAAGATATCTCCACTCCGCTATCGCCATGGTCGAGATGATGATGGCGGCGGTGGTTAGCCGAGCGCATCGCATATAGTCTTATCGAATCTAACTTCCGGGGCGAATACGCCCTTAACGACAACACCCCACTCAGGAACACCCATTGCCAACGCCCGAGCCAATCAACGTCCCACGCGCCTCGATCGAAGAAATATACAAACTCGCCCGTGAGTCGTACCCAAACGAATGCTGTGGCTGGCTCACAGGTAATAAAGGTTCAAATGAGGCGCCTGGAGTTCGGCCTGCCATCAACGCCTACGAGCCAGAAACTCACCCCACTGCGAAAGACAGATCGGCTCAAACAGCGTTCGTGATTGCAGATGGCGATTTACTCGCCCTAAATAGGACGCTCGACGACAATGTTCGACCCCGTATCATCTACCACTCGCACCCGAACGGACGCGCCTACTTCTCTGAAACCGACAAGGTTAATGCGTCCGATCCTTGGGGCGATGGCCCTGCGTACCCAGTTCACCAGATCGTTGTCGGTATCGATGGAGATCGTGTCCAAGAAGCTCGGCAGTTCGCGTGGGACGACGAAGCTGAAGACTTCGTCGAGATCGCCGAATACGAAGGTCACGATATTTAACTATCGCTCGGTAATCACGCCACCGTTGACGTTTATCGACTGACCGGTAATGTACGCCGCCCTTTGGCTACACAAGAATCCGATTAGTTCGCCAACTTCTTCGTCGGTACCTGCGCGCCTCATCGGAATCTCAGCGAGTCGAGCGCCCCACCGATCAGTACGACCCATCGGATCAAGCCGTGCAGTTTCTATAAGACCGGGGCACACGCTGTTCGCAGTGATGTCGTGTACGCCAACTTCCTTCGCCAGCGCTTGAGTAAAACCGTCGACCGCAAAGTTAGCGGCGTTGTAAGCACTCGTATTAGCTCGACCGCTCTTGCCCATGGTCGACGACAAATTCACGATGCGCCCGCCTTCGCCCTGCTTGACCATTTGCGTAGCCGCAGCTTTGCAGGCGTAGAACGTACCCATCAGCTTTACATCGACTATCGATTTGAATACGTCGGTCTGCATATCCATCACCGAAACACGATCGTTCCCGTACGGGGCAGCGGCATTATTAACGATGATGTCGAGTCGACCAAATTCAGCAACAGTGGCGTCGATCATTTTCTGAACATCGTCCTGATCTGCGACGTTCGATACGAGTGGAAGCGCACGCACGCCAAACGCTTCAATTTGTTCGGCGGTTGATCGAATATCTCGCCAGCCAGCGTCTTTTTCGTCCTGTGGGTAAGAAGCAGTATCACGACCTGTTCCGGTAACCACGACATGCGCACCCATTCGGGCGAGAACAGTGGCGGTTCCTCGGCCGATACCGCGCATACGTCCAGCGCCTGTGACGATCGCAACTTTGCCTTTTAGCTCAGAACCGGTCTGCTCGGTCATTCAACTGTCCTTCGCACTTCGATGATGAAGAATTCAGCACATTTTGCATGAACAAATGCATAAATGTGTGATCGACGAGCGAATAACTGATCGAAAACTTAGACTAGCGTTCAGGTCGTTCGATCAAAGTTGCCTCTAGCGAAACCAAGAATTGGGCGTCTCGTACGACTGTGATTTTAATGTTGCTGCCAGTAGGGTGCTCACGTAGGAACTCGGTCAGATCCTGCCCGCGCGTAATCTCGGTAGTATCGAGTTGCACGATGATGTCGTCGAGTTCAATTCCCGCCTCAGCGGCTGGCGACCCCGGCTCGATCAAAGTTACTCCAAAGCCTTCACCAACCGGCAACCTCAGCGCCCGAGCGAGAGCCCTAGTTACATCCACACCACCAACTCCCAGAAAACCGGGAGGGGGAACTGGTCCCTGAGCGACCAGGCTGTAGGCAGCCGTTTTCGCGGCGTTGATGTTGATCGCAAATCCGATCCGGTCACCAATATTGATTTTCGCAGTATTGATTCCTACAACTTCGCCAAACATATTTACGAGCGGACCACCCGAGTTACCTTCATTGATCGCCGCATCGGTTTGAACTAGGCCTGTGAGGTCACCACCTACCTCACCAACGATAGTCCGATCGAGAGCGCTCACAACGCCCTTGCTTACCGTTGGGCCACCACGTAGACCCAGAGCATGTCCGATAGCAACAACATCTTCACCGATTCTAAGAGCGTCCGAATCCCCAAATATCGCTGGCTTGAGTCCGGTCTGCCCTGTGACCTTGATGATCGCCAGATCCAGCTGCGGATCACGCCTGAACAGCTCGCCTTCAGCAATGGTTCCGTTTTCAAATCCGACCGTTATCGCAATAGCACCTTCGACCACATGCCAGTTCGTGAGAATTAGACCGTCTTCATCAAGAATCACACCAGTGCCAACTCCCTGACTACGATCCAAACTAACAGCGATCTGAACTACCGAAGGAGTCAGAATTCCAACTAACTCAGGAGTCGACAACGGCTGTTGCTCGGGCGTTCTCGAAACAGGAGTCGGCGTGAATACGGGAGTCGAGTCAGGCGCAGAATCTGTACTCTCAACAAGTGCTGTATCCTCGGCCTTCTCAGCGGAATTATCGTTGTCAGTTGAACTTGAACAAGCAGACACAAACACCGCAAGCGCGATCACTAGCAACGCAAATTTCAATAGTTTTGGAAGACGCATAAGAGTCAAGGTAATGGTATTGTCCGGGTCGAGTAGACCATGTTCCGTTTTGCCAGCGTATCAAGCGATAAAGCCAATTGTCAGTGAAAATTAGGTTCACTTGCATGAGTGAATCAATTCGCGCCACATGACGATTTGCCAAAATCACTGATATTGAATCGACAAACCGGAATAATTCGAGAACAAATCTGAGCCTTTTAAGACTTATAAGAACACGTGCCAACTCCGATCCATGGATGATCGTCGGATTAATGCTCGGAGCATTATTTGCTTCAGCAACAGCATCAGGCATACCTCAGTACGGTCGGTCGCTAGAAATTATATCGATGCGGGCAGCGGTCGAAGATATTGGTCATATAAACACAAACGTCCATATCAACAGTTCGTGGATTCCACTTGCCGCAGAAGATCATCAGCTTGCCGACGCTGCAGTATTTTCAGCGGTCGACGAGCACCTAGGCAACCTA
>Ga0114994_10001111_pt1 | contig 19085 bp, 24 predicted proteins | sample ArcticOcean_MG_C_9_FD_87043 | JGI IMG/M metagenome (GOLD analysis project Ga0114994, IMG submission 87043) | Marine microbial communities from western Arctic Ocean - ArcticOcean_MG_CB2_152 | ecosystem: Environmental > Aquatic > Marine > Oceanic | place: Arctic Ocean: Canada Basin | collected...
AAGGAAGTAATTGATAAAATACTTAAAACGCATGGCGAACAAAATGAAACACTAAACCCTCTTGAACGAATTGTTTGATTTTAAATTCAAATGTGTAAAAACTACTTGATTAAAACTTGAGCATACTTTGTTTAGAGGGAAGAATAGCGTAGAAAAGAAACGTCGCAATGATCCATAACAAGTAAATAGCATAGGCGCCGATTCCAATTCCAAGAAACGACAAAACTTTGGTCACTACAACGAAAATCAATAGCATAGGTGCCAATGTGAACAACGTTGTTTTTAGATGACTCATCTGTATTTTTAAGAGATTTTATATTTTTAAAGAAAATATATACAATATATTATCGTTCATGAACATGCAATACTCAAAACGCCCTGTTAAAATGAAAGGCAACCCAAAGGAAGTCAATGGTTATGTTCAAACACTTAAGCAAACCATCTCGGATATGGAAACCCAAATATCCAAACTTACACAGTCGAACGAGTTGCTTGTCAAAGAGAGAAAACTTCTACATGATAAACTCGATTCTGTAAGGAAAACACAAGAAATGAAAACACTTGAAGATTTCAAGATAAAGAATGCCGAGCGTAAGTTAAAATCAGAACAGATACGAAACTATATTGGACACGATTATGAAACTGACGATGACGAGTGATGAACGTGGAACCAATTCAAAGCAACACATCAACAAAACGAGCAAAGACGTTGTTTTCCAACATTTTGCGTAGAGTTCGTGGATCAGTGAACTTATCAGTGGTTAATGCACGATCAACAAAATCGTATCCATTATGCCAATGTAATTTTTTTACTCCTAAGCTAACAAACTCTTTGTTTAGTTGCCTCGATACAAAAAATATGAACCTAAACATAACTGAATTGTTCTTGAGAGAAGAGGGAATCTTCGACCAAATGTTGGTTCTCGACAAATAAAGAAACAATAGTCGTAAATCATGAGCGAAGTTAGGGGTCGTATAATTCGCGTAAGGACCGATATTGCCAGCATGATACTTCCGACCATCTTTCTCAAGATATGCGAATCCAAAATCAATGATGAACCAACGGTAAACTGGTTCGTTTATCGAACCAATATTTTTGTACATCAGATTTTCTCCGTGTAAATCGCGATGGTGAAAATTATATTTGTCTTGAAGCAGTTCCATAAGTTTACATATTTGTATAAACGCGTCTTTCATGTATTTGTCAGTATCGTCAAGAGACATTTTTGGAATAACATGTTTCACAAATTCGTGAAAATCTCCATCTAATTTCTCCAAACCTGTTATTATTTTCATTTGAGAGTCAGGCATATAAAGGCGCGCCATGAACTCGATTTTTGGTATTCGTGCCATGCTACCAAATTTCCCCCGCATAGCACAATACAATTCATTCTGTATGAGATTTTCGTCAAATACTTCATTGTGTTTCTCTCCTTGTACATCGATTGTTCCGCGTGTTATAGGTTCTTTGATCACTATTTTTCTTCCGTTAAACTGTGATTTGTAGATTTTCCCAAAGGTTCCTTTGGCGATATAGCATGAATCGCTCAAACAAATATCCAATTTATTTTCACCTAATGTGGCATCGCGTATATGCTTAACAAACGATTTGTATTTCATTTTGTTTTTGACATACCGTTTCTCTCTGTAAGTTTTGTCGCGTGGATAAATGATGGGCAGTAACAGATACATTTTATTTTCGTATTTATTAAAATTACTCTTTCGCATCAGTTTTGTTAATCTACTCAAAAACAAACATGGGTCATAATAAAAATCTTCTTGTTTCATTCCCAACGCACCCAAATCATTATTTACTTTCATCAACTCTTCAGATGATGGAACTTGAAAATATTTATTGATGGATAAATTATCAGGTGGCGTGAGTTGTATACCATCGGGCGAGTATTTAGCAAGTTTACTATTGGGTGTCGGTGTGTTTTTAATGTTTACAGTCTCATTTTGTGCGACAACCGATTTTTTCTCCACATTGGCAAGTTCTGCTTCAATATTATTGATATCTGCGCTCGAAATGAATGATGGTAATGCGCCTTGATACTTACTTATTTCAAGATCTATTCGCGACGCAGTCCCGGGATTACTGACATAAACTTCTGCGTCACTCCTCCTTTTCCTGCGCGTGCAGACATTATTACGACAATTTTTGGAGTAACACTGTGTATCAAAACTACAATCTTTACCTATTTTTCTTTTATATTTTCGTTTCTTTCGTGTGCAAATAGTATTTACACAATTGTTATTGAAACAATCGACTGAAATGTTACATGCGTCGCCAATTTTGTTCCTTCTTGTTTTCCTCACGCACAAACCATTTGCGTTTGGACTGCTATTCGATATCTCGCATATTCCACTATAACATGACTTATCTTTGCGACATTCGTCTCCTATCTTCTTTTTATATTTTCGCATCTTTCGAGTACAAGCGCCATTGATACAATTTTTATTATAGCACTCTTTCGCATCAGCACAAGCTTTGCCTATTTTACGCTTCATATACAATAATGAAATATAAAATATAGTTGATTAGGATTTTTGTAACTTGTGACGTATTCCTTCGGTGGTCTTAACCTTACGATTTTCCATGACGAAAGTCGCGACATCGCCCGCTTCCACGTGTGGATTTTCTTCGAAATACTGCCCGAGACAGTCCATCAAATATTTCTTGCTCAATGGTTGTTTCACCTTGTTTTTTGTATAGCTTATTTTGCCCTCTGTCATATCGAAGCAGTCAATCTCGTTCGTTTTCATGATATCCACTAACGTAGCAGTAAGCAGTTTTTTCTTATTGCGGCGTTCTTTAAGTTCCTTTTGTAGAACCTTCATCTCGTCCTCGATCTGCATCCATTCCTTGATATTGTTCACCAACTCTTCTTTTGTAGCCATTGCAATTATAGTAAAAACTTATATTTATATTAATTAAATGGTAATAATGTCATTATGTTAGGGTTTCTCGATAATCACTTCCCTTGCGATTGTCTTTATTATTTTATTCTCTAAACTCTCACCGTTACCGCCTGTAACACTTCGCACCATATCAATATATTTTTGTGTGCCCTTGTCTGTTCCGTTCCAATTTTTGTTGTTGGTCTCCCACTCCTTGATAAAATTTATCTGACGTTTAGAGATGGTACTTATTGCCTGCTTCATTTTCGCCTTATCTTCATCATCTTTTAACCATGTGTCATTATCCTTCACATAAAGCACCTCACGCTTCAAATCACTACAATGGATAGGTCGTTGGTGTAGTTCAAGTTCGCGCAGCCCCCTTACAAAAATGTTGGTAATCCCATTGACGTAACCATGCTGTCGCGTTGCATCTAAATCAGCCAACTCTAGTTGAAGCGTAGCTACAAAATCAGTTAGATTTATTGCATCCTTACATTGTTCGTTCAAGAATACTTGCAAATTGAATTTGTTTATAGTTGTATTGTTGCTACCTATCTTTGGGATCATATCCTTAACCATTTCTCTCATGTCTTTGTTTTCAAGGAGCATGTTGTGATTTTGTGTAATAAGCGTCGAAATCATTGTACGCAGCTCATCCTTTTCTTGATCGATATTAGTGTCTTTTATAATGGTTGTTATTTCAACCGAACATTTTTTTTTGTGACGGTTATAGCTCTGTATATGTTTGTAACTGCGCCCACAAATACAATTATACAAAAGCATATTTTGGTTGAGCATTTTTGAGCATCCGGATTTTCGGTGTTTTATGGTCTCACAGTGTTGTTTATATAAGAATTTTTTATTACTTCCATAATCACATTTTTTACAATAAAATGTATGTTTTTGATTTATGGTGTCAATCGGGCATATTTTATTGAGCATATATGCTATAATAATGCTCACTAAAATATGCTTAAATACTTTCAAAATAGCAAAAAAAGACAGTTTTTCGCCCCCTACATAAGGTCACTACATGAAATTTTGTCTTTCGCTATTTTATTCACTACATGATGTAGTGAACACTCTTTTTTCCCATATCTATAAAAGATATATCCAAAATGGACAAAAATAAATGTCCAAAAACCGTTTATGAATTTTCAAATCTTAAAAAAAAAAAATACATACAAAGTTTATTGATTAGATCAATACCATTCATTATTAAATTAAAACAGCCCGACATACCAGCTCTTTTTTGGAACCCGATACCTTTAATTTGTTATTACGCAGTAATTCTTTGAGCGAAGCAACTGTATGGTTGCAGAACATATCCTCCATCTCGGTTGTCCATGCTTCCGACATACCTTGTAAGGTTGCGTTGTTTTTCGATGCTTTCAACCCAGCTTTCACCCAGTGTTTTGTACAATATGTCCCATGATCCGTATCAAATCCAGCATCTCCGCATGGCATTCCTCGTTTCTTCCCTGTTTTGAAATGCCAACTACACTCTTTATGTTGGAGACACAGGATCTTCGGATGGTTGACCCCCTTTATTTTACTGATTCCTTTCTCGGATGGAATATAAGGAAGAATGTGCGATGTAATTTGACGACAATATGGACATTTTATTTCATTTAACATGAGACGCGACGTGTCGTTCGGATTGTAAACAGTTTTCTGCTTTACAACTTCTTGAAACAGTGGACAGTAATTAAATTTATGATCGCAACTAAGCGAAATATGGTTCCGTGCAAGGGTTGTACCGGAGAGAAGACACACATTAGTATCATCTTGTTCTTCGTCTTTTGCAAGCTCGGTGAAGAAATCCACATTACCTTCTATTATGTAGTTCATAATGTGTAAAAACAATAATAAATCTTTATATATATTTAGAATGAAGATTCAAGAATGGGGAAACGCCACATGGTATTTATTTCATACTCTCTCTTACAAACTCAATGTTTCAGATAGCGAACACGCAAAAGACCTTTTGAATGTGTTCGTCGGGATATGCGATAATCTACCATGTCCGATATGTCGCAAAGACGCAGTCATGATGCTAAAAGGCGCAAATAAGAACCTTGTTACCACAAAGTCTGACCTTTCACGGTTTATGTGGCAATTTCACAATTTAGTTAATAAGAAATTAGGAAAACCGGAAATCACGTTCGATGTACATAATGCGAAGTATGAGAAAGCTAATACTAATAATGTTATTGCACATTACATACGTGTAATGTCCAAGAAGATGAGGAATATGAATGCGATGGCTGACACAATGACACAACAACAAAATGTGCAAAGTTTCATAATATACATGCGTAACAACATACATCGGTTCAATGCTTGATTGTTTAAGCGATGCCCTCTGAAATAATCTCCCCGTTTTTGTAAACCGTACATTTGAACGTTTGTTTATTTGGACGACTACATTGGACATTGTTACTTTGTAATTCATTGTAGTAAAGTAATTTTTCGTTGCCCGAATATTTGAAAATAGCATACCAAGCATACCCCATAAGAGCACCCAATAATGCACCAATTGTTACCCCCATATTGTTGGTACATTTATTTTGGATTTTCGAAACAGCGTCCAGAACAAGGAACATCGAAAGAACTGCTATTAAAAGCACGTTCGGTCGTTTGGTATCGTACATAGGAGACACTAAATATGTTATTGTGAACGCATGAAACATTACGGACGACGAAGGAACATTAAAATTAGTTAGGTATGGGATACCTATGAAATCGCACATGACCGATGCGTTAGGATCTTTCGCCTTTCCCAGCGTAAAACCGGCAATCAGATTGACAATTGAAGTAACCAGAATGCCCGACAAATAAATCAAACCCTTAACATTTTGGTTGAAAAGAGATATCATAACCAGCAAAAATGTAACGAGCAAAGGCGATAGAGCCGACGACAGATCAAGTATGTTTCGCAAATCCAGTTTCATAACCATTATATATATATAACTACTATTTAATTGAATTGAATTTGCCTAATACGCATATTCGACATGGGCGCAATAACCTAGAAAAATGTGATGTTATACAACATATTTTTCTTCTTGAAACATATACATGTATAATAACCCGATCGAATACATAGGATACATCGCTGTATTTTTAAGCATTTTAAGTTTCTTACCGGTTATTCATAACATTCACAAGAATAAAAAGACAAACAACTTTCCTTACGAGACAATCTTTCTCGTGTTAGCCTCTCAAACATGTTGGGTTATCTACGGGCTGAAACTGAATGCGGTAGCGACTGAATATTCAGGGATCTTCTATATTTTAACATACCTTTTCATGCTATATATAAAAATTAATAACAAATGATTTTATTTGACAATGAAAATAAAATAAAATTAAGAGTAATGTCAAAAAAAGTTTAAACATAACACACCACTGGTATGTAGGATGGGAATTCCCAGTTATTTCTCGCACGTGGTAAAGCAGCATCGACGCATATTGAAGAAATATGAACGAAAACACCTCACGATCCACAATTTATACATGGACTGCAATTCCATCATATATGATTCAGTAAGGGAGATTGAGGGCAACCGTGGTAATAATATAGGGTCCGATAAATCGTTTGAATCTGAACTCATACGATTGGTTTGTAAAAAGATCGTTGAGTATGTCCGATTACTCGAACCGAAAAGTCGCGTGTATATTGCGTTTGACGGCGTAGCACCAGTTGCTAAACTTGACCAACAAAGGAATAGGCGATACAAGACAGGATACCAAACGCGCATCCTTTCAACTATGGGAGTGAAACAGTCAAATTGTCTGTGGAACACCGCGGCGATTACACCAGGTACCGTATTTATGAGCAAATTGGGTGCTGCGGTATCGAGACGGTTTGCTCGTCCATCCGAATTCGGGTTGGACAAATTGGTCGTATCGGCTTCTTGCGACGTAGGCGAAGGCGAACATAAGATATACGATTATATTAGGAGAAACCCTGAACATCACTGTAATACGACGACAGTGATTTATGGTTTGGATGCCGACCTTATAATGCTTACCCTGAACCATCTTCACATTGCACCGAATATGCTACTGTATCGCGAGACACCACATTTTATCAGCAGCATAGACAGTTCGTTGTGTCCGAACGAGAGTTATTTGCTCGATATTCCGTTGTTTGGGCGCGTCCTCGCGCGTGAGTTGAACGACAACAAGGAGCCGGACACGATCCAGAAGCGCAATCGAGTATTCGATTATATTTTCCTTTGTTTCTTCCTCGGCAACGACTTTCTTCCACATTTTCCCGCTCTCAACATTCGCACAACGGGTATCGACCGACTTCTTTCAGCGTATCGAAAAGTTGTTGGTACGACGAACGAGAATCTGGTGAATGGGACGAATATCGTGTGGAGGAACGTCCGCAAACTCATACAGGAACTGGCCAAGACCGAGGAGGCCATGATGTGCGAAGAGTATGTCACGCGCAACAAACAGAGCAAGGGGGTCGCGCACCGGCGCATGGATCCCGAACAAGCATTCATGTCGGTTCCGCTTCTCGACCGCAGCGAGGAGATCTACATCAATCCATATGAGAGCGGTTGGGAGGAGCGATATTACAAGACATTGTTCGATATTCGGATTGACGACGAGCGCCGCAAAGAAATATCGATCAACTATTTAGAAGGGTTGGAGTGGACCTTTAAATATTATACTGAAGGATGTGTAGACTGGCGATGGACGTATAACTATGATTACCCACCGCTGATTTGTGACTTAATGAAATATATTCCATATTTTGATACCACAATGGTGGCGAAAAGCGACGCGTGTGCCGTATCAGAGTTTGTCCAACTGAGCTACGTGCTTCCGGGGGCAAGTCTGGGACTGCTACCTCGCCCTATAGAAACAGCGCTTCGCGAGACCTATCCTGAGTGTTACTCGGACCAGCACGAATTTTGTTGGGCGTTCTGCAAGTTCTTCTGGGAAGCCCATGCTCACATGCCGCGTCTGGAGATAGATGCGTTGGAGGCTTTAGTGAAACGCGAGAGTAAATGAAGTAAATGAATATAAGAATATATGTAAATAATCATTTACAACACATGAGTGAGCGCGAGATGATCGAAGAACTGGGGATCGATGAGTTTAAGGCACTTCGAGCTTTATTAGGGAAGAGGGTTTTGATTATTAAGTTTTCGGCTGAATGGTGCAAACCGTGTCAAAAAATTAAAGCGTTCGTACACGAACAGTTCGCGAAGATGCCTGAAAACGTAGTGATCGCCGACATTGATATTGATGAGACGATGGACCTTTACGTTGCATTAAAGAGCAAGAAGATGGTGAACGGTGTGCCGTCACTTCTGGCATTTCATGGCGATGTCACGCGCGAAGACGAACACTGGTATATCAGCGATAAGAACATCAGTGGATCAAACGAGAACGACGTGGGGTTATTTTTCAAGCATTGCTCGGAGAAGGCAACTTCCATGATATAGAACTTATTTGCTATTTGACATGAATAATAAATAATAGATACAAACTACTGTTCACACTAGGATACTAATGAGGATTTTCTTTCCAGTTGTGACATGTTTGCTCCGGAAATTACACGGGTGACAGATAGTAATGTCCCCACCATTTGTACTGTGAAACACGCGCTTAATTTGGAGACCCTGTATTAGTTTCATACAGTCCATACAGGGTGTAGACTCTTGAAGTTTGTTCTGCGAATCCAGGCGTACGACGTAAAGAATAATTCGATTAAACCGTTTACTCTCCCTCTTGTTCACTTGTCGCAGTGCGGCAATTTCTGCGTGGCAGGTCATACAATTGTTGATGAAACCGTCCTTAGATTTTGAGCGATAGTTGTTATATCCGCGTCCCACAATCCGTCCGTTTAGCACCGCAACACAACCGTGACGCATGAGGCATGGAGATTGCCTCGCCTGATCGGCAGCGTTTTGAATAAATCGGTCCGCCTTATTTGAAATGATCATTAACTTTATTTGATTGATAGATATGCTGCTGATCATAGTAAAGTATAATCAATTTTTAGTCTATATTTTAAATAATTAATCATATCATTTGGCTTGCTTCATTGACCTGCTTCCATCTTCCTGAGATTTGTCGCGTGTATCCTTTGCTTACCAAATCATTTGAGGTTTAAAAAATGTTTGCGATGCTTTCTGTTGGTGAAGCATTATTTTCATCATGCATGGGGTCTCTCTAATAATACTCTCACTTTCACCCCTATTGACACGGCACATGAACACACCGACCCACCGCTTCCTCCACAGATAACTATGAGGTCGTAGAGGTATATATATATATACAACCGATGTATATTATATTTGATATCAATAGCTTATCTATCCAAGATTGTCTAGGCAATCAAGTGATATATAAATCTAAAGCGTTCATTATATAGACAGACATATAATGAGCGACACAATCGATCTGAATTTGGACAATTATGAGCTACAAGATCTTCTTAATTTGTTCAAACTGGACTACAATTTCTCTCTTGATGACCTGAAGCAAGCTAAGAAAATGGTTATGAAAACACACCCGGACAAGTCCGACCTGCCAAAAGAATACTTTCTTTTTTTCAGTAGCGCATTCAAGGTGGTTGTATCGATCCATAAATTCCGAATACGAGGCAACGCCACAGCGTCGACACAGTATGCTCCCGACGACGAGGAGGATGAGGCCAAAGAGTTGATGCTGCGGAAGTTGGCGAACAAGCCGAACTTCAACAAGATATTCAATGAACTTTTCGAGAAACATCGGGTGTCGGACGAGGAGACGTCGGGTGGATACGGCGATTGGTTGAAGTCAGACGAAGATATCGATACGAGTGTTGTAACGAAACAGAATATGCACGCGGCATTTGAGGCAAAAAAAATCAAGGCGCGCAATGAGTTGGTTGCAAAAACGGGCGTCGCTGAGTTAGGCGGGAATGGATGCGGGCAATGCGAGTTGGTTGGTGGTGTACCAGAGAGCTACGGTTCGGCATTGTTTAGTAATCTGGGTTACGAGGACCTTCGCAAGGCGCACGTGGAGACCGTCATTCCGGTAACCCACGATGACATGAATGTCCGCCCTGCCTTCGCGAACGAACAACAATTACGGCGACATCGTGACGCAACCACAGGAAAACCCATGACGAAAGAGGAATCAAATCGGTATTTGAGAGAACGGAAAGACCGCGAAGGGAAGAATGACGTGTTGCGGGCATTCCGATTGGCGAAACAGGATGAGGAAACGAAGAGGGCGAATGAGGCATGGATGAGCGGCTTCAAGCGTATCGGGTGTTGAAAAATATAACTGGTATTATATATAAAGTATGGATTATGTGAAATATATTGTCTCGGTTATTATGCTACTTGTGTTAGGTTTAGTGTACGATAAATTCAAAATACACTTTGTTGATGATGAGAACGAGAAACATTACGACATCGTTAGGCAGTATTTTCTCAATGAAAGTCGCCTATCTTTAGCACAACCAAATAAACCGATCATATGGATTCATACAGACTACGAGATAAATGCGAACCACTGGACGAGTTTTGGCTCGCGGAATACGCGAGCGATGAACCAGCCATATAAACTGCTGACTATTAAATCGATCATAGACAAGTGTGGTGGCGATTTCAGTATCTGTATGATCGACGACAGATCGTTCTCTAAACTCGTACCTGAATGGACAATTGATATGGATGCATTGGCCGACCCAATCCGCAGCAACATTCGCCGGTTGGGATTAGCCCGTCTTCTCAAAACGTTTGGAGGATTCGTGGTTCCCGGATCGATGATTTGCTTGCGTAATTTGAAGGAAACATATGAAAATGGTGTCGATTGTAGAGGCGGAATGTTCGTGGGAGAACTGATGAGCGACGGAGGTGTAGGTCCTTCCAGAAACCCAAATATTGCTTACCCGAACGTCAGGTTTATGGGGTCCAAGAAGAACAGTAAAACCATATGCGAATACGTCCGCTATTTAGAGCGCCTCAATTCTACAGATTACACAGAGGAAAGCGTTTTTGTGGGGGATGATGTGGAATGGTGTATGGAAAAGATAAGCGGCGGCGAAATGACACTAGTCCCGGGCAAAATGCTTGGAGCGCGTCACGTGGACGGTGGTATTATGACTTTGGAAGAGTTGATGGGAAGTTCGTATGTTGACATCGAGGCGAATGCTGTGGGAGTTTACATACCCGAGAAAGAAATCATGCGTCGATCGAAATACCAATGGTTTACTCGGTTATCGACGGGACAGGCATTGACAAGCGACACGGTTATAGGGAAGTATCTTGTTCTCGCAGGCAGTGGGTCGTGTAATGGGTGAGTCTAGTGCAGAACAGATATTAGATTGTTGGTAAATAGCGCAAGTTCGATTTCATCTTCATGGATGTTATGGAACGCAGCAATATATTTGCATATAATGGATACAATATTGTATTTTTCTTCGTCTGAAACGAGCGGCGTCGTCTTGACGAATAGAAAGTAGTTATCAAGTATATCCATTACGGAGTACCCCTTGTCGAATATTGTATACATTATTTTGACAGCATCTACAATCTCATTATGTTTACAATGTGTGGTATAACACGCGAAGTCTTGGAATGCGATATTGGTACATACATTTGATGCAACTTCGAGGGTAATATCCTGCGAAAGGAGTTTAAGTTTTTCTAGATAATTCATAAGAATACGAACAGAATTATTAGAAATAGAGAGAATAAACTCTTCGGCATCATCAGTCAAATTAATATTCTCAATTTTGCATATTCGGTTTGAAATCTTGAAAAGGTTCTCTGTCTTAAGAGCCTTGATTTTTATGATCGTCATTCGCGACTGAAGACTCTCGATTACCTTTTGCGTGTTCATACATGATGCAACAAAATGAACATTATCACTGTATTTATCGATACAATTTCGAAACACCTGCTGACTCTGTTCGTTTATCATATCTAGGTCGTCTAGTATAATTATTTTCTTCTTCCCAGGCACCGAGCAAGATGTTTGACAAAATGTCTTCACTTCTGATCGGTAGTAAGCTATTCCCTGATCATTTAAACTGTTGATGGTCAGAATATTTTCATTATAGTTCTTTCCACCACACTGATAGTATTCTCTTATAATTGCCGATATTATAGAGGTTTTCCCGCACCCAGTGTCTCCAACAAAAAGGACATTCAAACTATCCATCGTTATGAGCGTGTGGATGAGAGTGAGCAGTTGTTCGTCAATTTCGAAATCTTTGAGAAACATCGGCTGGTATTTATATATGAACGGCAGTTCCATATAATCGTTTGAGTTATTCGTAAATAAGTATTTAAGTTTATCTTTAGAATGATTAATATCATGTCGGACCCAAAAGGTTATTATGCGACATTGGATGTGAAACCGGGCGCATCGGGCGATGAGATTAAAAAGGCATATCGCAAACAGGCATTCCTTTCACATCCCGATAGCGCTGACACTTCCAAAGGTGACACCACAACAAAGTTCCACGCGGTTACCGAGGCCTATGAAGTTTTGGGCGATGAACAAAAACGAAAAGGTTACGACCGAGGTTTAAGCGATGGAATGTCGCAACATTTTACAAGCGAATGTGGAATACCCGAGGATATATTTGAGTTTTTTAAGAGGGGTCCTTTCGGAGGCGCTGGTTCTTTCGGAGGCGCGGGCCATCATGAGCACTTCTTTCATGTCGATGGAAACGGGCGAATGAGCTTTCAAGAAGCGATGCAACGCCCAACACCAATAGTAAAAACAGTGACGATCACGCTTGCACAGGCTTTTACAGGTTGTAAGCTACCTATCGAGATTGAACGGTGGGTTTGCGAGGCTTCGGTGAAGCAAAAAGAGAAGGAGACAATTTACGTGTCTATTCCAAAAGGGGTAGATGAGAACGAAATCATCGTGTTGAGGCATAAGGGTAACATCCTTAACGAGAACAGCAAAGGCGACATCAAGATTTTTATAAAAGTTTCGAACACCACCGAGTTAGAGCGACACGGACTTGATTTGGTGTGTCACAAGACGATTACGATGAAAGAGGCCCTGTGTGGCTTTACTTTTTACATGGAGTATTTGGACGAACGGACATTCAAAATAGATAACAGTAATGGTGTTGTTATTTCCCCCGGTTACAAAAAAGTGATTCCCGGACTAGGAATGAACCGCGGCAACCATAAGGGAAATCTCATCATTGTATTCACAGTGACATTTCCGGAGAGGTTGACAAAGGAACAAATCGATAAAATAAGAGATTGTATTTGAATTTCATCAATAATGTAATATAGAATATAATATTATTGTTAGTGTTAATGTTATCACGAAATCCGTTTCGTCTCAATGTCAGCGGAAACAATGTAGAGTGAATTTTCCGTGACAATGATGTATTCGGTATCAACCTTATAAATCTTAGCAATTGGGGAGGTGTATTCGTCTTCGCTTTTCACGAGGAGTTTCTCTCCCTCTTCCCTGACTCCAATCAAGACTTTTTTGTCTTGAGAGTCAGCCCAATAGTCCATCATAATAGGTTTATCGTCGACAACCGCAAGTTTTGAACAATGTATCAAGCAATTAGCGCTCGGCGCCGTATACTGCGATTCAGAAGTCATTTTATATTATATCTAGTTATATGCTTTAAATACTTTAAATACGTAAAATACTTATTTATATAATAGAAAATAGTTCTTTCATGAGTTTTTAGTTTCTTTCTTTGCTAGAGTTTATACGTAAGTTTCTGTTTATGTAAGGATTTTTTTTTCCCGCGTAGTTTCCGTTTACGTGATTTTCTAAAACCGCCACTATGGTCATCTGGTTTACCAAAAACATTATGAAATCTCCTCCACAAAGGGTTGGTATCCGGGGTACTCTGGGCGGTCTCCTTAATACCGGCAACGGCGGCCTTAGCTTTGGTAGTGGCGGATTTAAAGATATTTAATACGCTGGTCGTAGCACTGGCAGCGGTGGTTTTAGCACTGGCAGCGACGGAATTGGCGATATTTTCTACGTGACCAGGTGAACGATCATATTGGTTTGTGCTTGTGTTTGGAAACTGAGTGTATTCGGAACCACCTCTCAACGATTTTCTGGTTTTTGTAGTTACTTTACGTCGTCTTTTGATTTTTACGCGTTTTGTGTGTTTCAACATCAAATTATATAATATACATATATAGTATTTATTCTGAATATACAAAAAAACATATAATCAATAACACGACGTTATATTGCAGAACCTATTTGAACTACTTTCCGCTTTCGAACCTTACGTTTGTTAGAAATTTCTAGTCCTTCTGCGGATGTGTCGATAAGCCCATCACCAACGCATTCATATTCGGTATCCAACATACTTCGCACAAACAAGTATATTTCGTTAAGAACCGCCTCAGTACACTTGCCAACGATCAGCACACTACCCGTGCGAAATATCATGAACGATACTTTGGTTAGGTCATTTCTGTTGCAAATATCTGTGGGTTGTCTTCCAGTTTGCACCAGTAGTTTTGGGTCGTAATGGAATACAGATTGGATTCCGGGATACGAGCAAGGATCGTATGAACAGTTTATCTTGTATTTGTATTTGAGTAAATCGTATATTTTGTCACGATTAATGAAGTAACCACAGTTGAAATTTGAGTTTATAAGCACAGTGTCACATTTCCCTTTCAAGTAATTCAATGGATCTTCTGTATTTGCAAGCGGTCGAAGAACTTTCACGAGAAGTTCGAGTACACTGGTGAGAATATCATCGGTTTGGATGCCTGGGATTTCTAATTTGCCGGTATTGAAGATTTTCACGTGAATCTCTTTAAAACCCGCATCGTTCTTAACGCGTAATATTAGGACAAAACAGTTGTAGAACGCGCTCTTCTTCTTACAACGATAACTTATGATATCCTTTTTGCAGAGACCTATACTTATCTTCCTGACATCTTTAAATTTGACACGACCATTTGGATTGACAATGCGCGATATTATATGGTCGTCAATGTGGAGTGGTTCGTCTCCGCACGATATGCTGACATTCGCCTTAATTGCTTGTATTTCTTCTTCAGACGACGAATTAAATTTCATTTGTTTCTTTACAACACCTTCAATTGGAGCATGGTATGGGATGACCGGAACTTTCCAAAATACTTCTGTCAGATCGATCCTATGGTTGAGATATGATATCTTGGTTTTAGTTGAAATGTAAAGTGATCCACATATAGGTCGTATCAATGCGATACTCCCAACAACGTTGACTTTTTTATCATCGTTGAATTTTTTATCATCAGACTCATATATGTGTCCGTTTTCACCTATGTGTCCGTTTTCACCTATGTGTCCGTTTTCACCTATGTGTCCGTTTTCACCTATGTGTCCGCAATCGTATGAGTTTCCTTGACAAAAGTTTAACCAGTCATCATCAATGTTACTCATATCCCCCATGTGTGTTTATTTCTCATACGTTCTTTAAGTTAATCTGTTTCAATTATTTTCACAATATTTATTTTCAAAACAGAACAAAAACAATTCTCGCACTATGAGACAAAATCGCCTTCTGTAAATAAAGTGTGGCATCGACTTATGTGTCACGACGCAAATAGCTTATTCAATCGAATTATAGAATAAAATTTGATGTGTTCTACATTTGGGTCTTGTAAATGCATGATGAATTCAACGAATGCCAAAAATTCCCTCGTCACAAAGTGTGGTTTGTGACGGATCACATAATTTATATAGTCTTTAATGAATTTCTTTATTTCGAGGTTATAGTCGTTGCTGACGGTATCGATGAAAACACCACATTTTTCATGCGAACCTTCTTTGCACAAAATGTCGGTAAATGTTTCCCACAATTTATCATCAATAACCTTATGAGTAGCAATAACATTATGGTTGGATTGCATGTAGTTAATCATGCTACGTATGTCTGATTTATATAGTTGTTGTATCGATGAGAGAGTTTCTCCTGTCAACTCAATGTTTTCAGCAAGACATATTTTAGTTAGAAATTCTATAATCAAATCTTGCGGGAGTTGGTTGAACCTCAACCGCATGAATTCGTTTTGAAGCGACTCGTCTATTCTAGTGATATAATTACAAATCAAACAAAACCGAACATTTCCGTGAATACCTCGAAGCAAACTCTTCAGTGCCTGCTGTGCATTTTTCGTCATATAGTCGACCTCGTCGAGAATAACAAGTTTAGTACCATTTGTAAATAGTGCCTTAGAATGAACAAACTGGTTGATTTGATTTCGAATGATATCTATACCTCGTTCGTCAGAGGCGTTCAGATGTATGACAAGTCCCTTATTGTGCTGGTTATGTTGGCGTTGGAACGCATCAACAAGATTGATGATAGTAGTGGTTTTGCCTGTTCCAGGTGGACCATACAATAGAAGATTAGGGAAATAATTGTTTCGTAATATTGATTGTAGTATTGTCTTGTTGTGTTTATCGAGCACAATTTCATCAAAGCTAGTAGGACGATACTTCTCGACCCAAGGACTATTTTCGTGTTTCATTAGTAACTTCTAAAGGAAACTGTTTAATAGTTTTAGTGTACCTCTTTAAATAAAATTGAAAGCAATTAAAAAAGTTGAAGCAATTGTAAAAATGAACAGCAAAAAAATTAACAATAGTGTTAACACTGGTTATCTTGAACTTTACATCGGACCTATGTGGTCGGGAAAGACATCAGAACTAGTGAAACTCCATAAACAGTACACTTACTGTGATATTCCTGTACTCGCCATCAACTATAAACACGATAAACGATACACGGATGATAAAATTAGCACACACGATCTTACAAATATTCCTTGTGTGTCGGGTGTAGAACTATCCGATATTTCCGATGTAGTTAATGACGAATTGTCCGAAGTTTTTAAAGACGCGCAAATCATTTTGATAAACGAGGGACAGTTTTTTAAAGACATTGTTGTATGGGTCAAATGTCCAGTAGAAGTTTACCGTAAGCGAATTTACATTTGTGGGTTAGATGGTGATTATAAGCGTGAAATGTTCGGAGACTGGTTATCGCTGATACCATTTTGTGACAGAGTAACAAAGTTACATTCTTTATGCGGTTGTTGCAAAGATAATTACGCTATATTTAGTCACAGGTGTTCGAATGAGGTTGAGCAGGAGTTGATTGGAACAGACCAATACGTTCCTTTGTGTCGCCAATGCTACAACGATGAAAACATGACATGATCAAAATCAGACAACCGACAATTAAGTATGTAAAATACTATATACCAAAACCATTTAAATTATGATCATTTATAAATGAAAATGACGGAAGAGATAAAGATACCGAAGAAACGGGGTCGCAAGGCAAGTGTGAAACCTAAAGTTGTATCAGTGCCCAAAATCCCTAAGAAGCGTGGTCGAAAACCAAAAGGTGGTAAGATAATTCATCTGGTTGATTCGCAACAGGGTGTTTCGGTTCCAGTTCCCAATATTATTTTGCATCTTAAATGTTCACTTACGAATCTAGAAACAAATGATTTGATTTCTTCAATCTCTTATAATCCAGAACTCGAGCATGTCGAATCATTTCAGTTCTACCAATCCAAAACACAAGATTTGAACATGCTTTCGCTAAAACAAGAAGGTCAGAGACCCGACGAAGTCCAAATTCCCGACGAATTACAAAGTCATGACGATGATGCACTAAATGGGGATGAAAACAAGATTATATGGAAGAAGCTTCGAACACTTGCGGTTAAACTTCACACAAATGATATTTCAGATAAGCGTTCCGCATGTTTTTGGTGTACATGTGATTTTGACAACCCACCTATATACATTCCCAAAATGGAACTTAATGGTTCGTATCAATGTTACGGTTGTTTTTGTAGTCCTGAATGTGCCACCGCATATCTATTCGATGATGATGTTGATTCTGCAATTCTTTTTGAGAGGTATCATATGTTGAACCATCTTTATTGCAAAATATACGATTATCAAAAAAATATTAAACCTGCACCGAACCCGCATTATACGTTAGATAAATTCTACGGGAACCTTTCAATCCAAGAGTATCGGCGACTATTGAAAAATGAACGTCTTCTTTTAGTTGTGGACAAGCCACTTGTGCGAATTTTGCCCGAACTACATGAAGATAACGACGACTTGAATTTCAACATGAAAATGATTCCGTCAGCCAGGAAGTTTAACGTGAAACGGAAGGTTTTACAATCGAAAAACGAAATTATGAGTGAAAATTTCAATTTCAAATAAATCGTATTTATTTGGTGTTTTCTTCCTTCATTGCTCTTGTTGCCGCATCACGTTTATCCTTCAACGTTTGTGTGTGTTGAGCACGTTTTTCTTCGTGATCTTGTGCTCTTCGATGGGTTGTCGATGCTTCATCTAGAAATCTACGAAATTCACCATACAACATTTGATTCCTGCTGTTTTTCTTCCCTTCTTTATCTTCTTTATCTTCTTCGGGAGGTTTCATATACTCGAGTATGGTTTTTGAAACGTCGTAATCGTGTACCGTAAGTTTGTTGCGTGCCGTATCCTCATCGTAATCAGTTTGTCTCATAACAACCTCAACAAGTTGCTGCTTTCTATCTTCTTTGCGTTTTATCAGGATCTGCTTGAAAATTTTAACTTTGGCTTCTTCTGTTGTTGTTTCTACCGATTGGGAGCGTTTATCGTCGAATGTCTCTGGTTCCATTTATATTAAGTATACTATAGTATTTTTTAAATGATATTAAACGGGAAATCTGTCATATTAAGAATGATGAATTATTCAGATTCGTCAAAAGAATTGGATAACATCGTTAATTCACTGAACAATTGTATAAAAACGACACTGTCTCCATTTGTTGATGATATGATAAAGACGCGGCAACATGTAGATACAGTCGAAACCGTAATGAAGCAGTTACCTGATTATCAACGTATTTTGTCTGAATACGCAGAAATGAAATTAGAAAATGCTAGACTGCGAATCAAAATTGCCGAACAAAAAGCGAATCACCAGTTACCAACACCGGCACTACCAATGCCGATAAAGCTTACAGTAAGTGAGAAAACTGTTTCCGATGCGCTACCAACCAACTATGTTGATGATATTTATGCAGAAGCGGAACTATCAAATCCCAATAGCAATGCGTGTATGGATTTTGAACCCGATGAGGCGGATCCCGAACCTGATGAGGAGGAACCCGATGAGGAGGAAC
>Ga0114994_10001112_pt1 | contig 19083 bp, 7 predicted proteins | sample ArcticOcean_MG_C_9_FD_87043 | JGI IMG/M metagenome (GOLD analysis project Ga0114994, IMG submission 87043) | Marine microbial communities from western Arctic Ocean - ArcticOcean_MG_CB2_152 | ecosystem: Environmental > Aquatic > Marine > Oceanic | place: Arctic Ocean: Canada Basin | collected...
CCAATACAACAACCCCAACAACTGAAACAATAGTTTGTCCAGTCTGTGTTGGCGTTTGCACAACGTCCGCCTACTGTACATAGTTGACAAGCATTGTGACCACAAACATATGAAATACATCCGTTACAAGCAGAACATTCTCTACTTAGGCATCGGTATACACCACCAGCGCACATTAAGTATGCACACCCTGGTGTTGTAGTAATTGATTTTTGGTTGTAAGAGCCGCCGCCTGCGCCTTGATAGTGATGACACCTGTTACATGAACATGCTCCATTACCGTTTCCGCCAGCACCCCATAATTCAAAATGTACCTTGCGTGTACATCCCGGTGCTGTCCAGTTACAACAGCAACCAGCTGAACAACGACATGCGTCACCTATCAGCCACTTAGTGCAAAGTCTATGACGAACACCGGTGCCCATTTTCTCTTCGGTAACTGATCCGTCAATGATTTGCTCATTTGTAACTTTTTTATAGCTATCGTACGTTGCCATTTAGTTTTGCTCCTATTAGATTGTAAAGATACGCCATCCGTAAGTGTTATTGTAGAACACCATTTCGAACGCTGCATCTTCTGTAGTAACTGTTAAGTTCGCTGCATCGCCGTTAATTAGTTTACCGTTACGTCCAACTGTCATTGCTGATCCACTTACTAAGAAAAATCTAACTCTATCACCCATTGCTGGAGAACTTGGTAGTGTAACTGTATGGTTACCTTGTACCCAGTTTGTCTGCCAACTTAGTGTTGTTCTGCCGCCTGTAACAGCAACGTCTTGAAATCCACCTACTGTCCATGCTGAACCTGTGTACCATTCTAAATGACCATAATCTATGTTAAAACGCACATAGCCTTCGGACGGAGAGCCGGGACGCTGTGCTGTTGTACCACTTGGTATTGTCATGTGTGTTGAAGCTGCTGCTGTCAAATACTGTGATGTTAAAGTTCCTGTAGCGTTAATGTTGCCGCCGAAATAACTATTTAATGCTACACCAATACCGCCACTAACTACTAAACCGCCAGTTGCTGTTGTAGTAGCTGCTGTTGTATTTTGCACTAGTAATTGCGGACCTGCTGGTATTACAACATCACCTGTTCCATTTGGTTCAATAGTAATATTCTCATTTGGAACAAGACTTGATAATTTGTTGTCAACACTTACTAATCGTGCTAGTAGAGGTCTTCCAACTGTTCCTGTGTTAATTCTGCGCATATCTGCTCCTTTACGATGTTGCTGTTTCTATACCGTAGATTACAGCATTTACATCGGTACTATTTGAGTATACAACAACATTTTTTGTTGCATCTAGTACAATTCCGCCACGCTCTAAACTACCATTTCCTAGTAGTTCGGTATCAAACTCAATCCACTCAGCACCGGTTGGTGTAGTTGTAGCTGATATAGCTACTCGTACATCTCTTGATGCTGCGTTTCTATTTGTTACATTAACAGTGATTACTGCAAATGTGTCTGCAGGTACAGTATACACAGTGGTGTTTGTTGCCGCTGCTAAATCTGCTATTCCTAATATTCCTGTTGCCATTTTCTTTTTCTCCGTTTATCTTAAAAAGTAGTTGTAAGCTAGTGGTAAACCAAGTACACTACCTGTGAAGTTTACGTTTGCTTTTATATTTATCTGCTCTCCACTAACTGTTGTAATTTGGTTAGTGTTAATGAAGATGTCACCAGCTGTTACACTGTTAACGTTTAGTGTTGCACCACCGCCACCAATTTGGGCTTCAATGTATGCTTTCACTGCTCTCTGCGTTGGTACTACTGTATCACTATTAGCTGTAAAGAACGGGTCTGTACTAAACTCACTAATACTTGCAGAGTTACCACCTAGTGTAACTTCGCCTAATGATAATTCTTGTAGTCCTGCAATGTTAAACGCTTCAGCGTTCAATGTTGCAACACCAGTTGCTTGTTCAATACTAAACAAGTCACCAACTCTAAAGTTACCATCTTGGTCAGTAGCTGTGAAGAACACTCTTCCGCCGTTGTCATCTTTGGTTTCTTTAGCTTGATCTGGTGCTACAATTGGTATACCAGGGTAATTAGTAGTTGTAAATCCGCCTGTACCAATGTCTAGGAAGTCATGTCCTGTTAGACGTACTTGACTAAATCTAATACGCATTGTTACACCATTACCATCTACTGGAGCATCTGTAATACTCATGTCTGGTGATAATTGTAAAAATGCTGTTTTAGAACCATCGTTAAGTCCTACTAGTGAAACTGTGTTAACTAGTTTAAAGAACTGTCCAGGTAAACTATCAAATTCAACATTTGATCCGTTAACTGGAGTTGCACTTAATCTTCTAACAGCAACAAACTGTCCGCTTTGTGTAAAGTCTGCTCCACCGTTGGATGTAGTAGCGTCTACTTCACCACTAGCTGTAATAAATCCTGAACCTCTATTAATAAACGTTGGATTAGCTAATACACCGTTTCTAATTTTTGGAACTAGTACAACATCTTCAATATTGCCTGGATCTGTAACTGTAACCGTAGGTGCTGCACCTTCGTAGCCACTGCCTGGTTCTGTCATTCTAACTTCAAATATTTTCTGGTTCGCAACGCCTGCTCTACCTAATGCAGGTGCGCCTCTATAAATTGTTTTTGCTGTGTTAGTTGTATCATCAACACTTACAAATCTACCTATTGGAACACTTGCACCAATTGTGTGCGGATTACCAAATGCAATCTTTTCGCCAATGTCAGTTAAGCCTGTAACTTCAGTCCATGTAACACCATCGAATGATTCGCCAATTATTACTTCACTTGTGCTGTATGTTATAACAAATACGCCTTGTCCGTATGCAAGTCCACTTGGTGTAGCTGTTGCACTTGGTGTGCTTGCTGCTACCCATGTTGTACCATCAATACTGTATGCCATGTTGTTAGCACCTGTATCGCTTGCTAGTGCAACAAATATACCGTTACCCCATACTATGTCAATCCATGTTTTACTATTAGGAAGTGTTCTAGCTGTCCATGTTTCACCTGTTGGTGATGTAACAGCGTTAGTACTTCCTGAGTCGAGTGCAACAAATAATCCTTTACCGTATGTTAAACAATCATAACCAGTACCTGGTAATGCTGTTGCATATGTAGACCAGTTTGTTCCACCATCATCTGAGTATGCAACATCTTGATCTGAATTTGATGTAACAATAAATCTATTAGTTCCTAATGCAACATAACCCGTCGCAACATTCATTGCTGTTCCGCCTGTTAAAGTACTAAGTGTTTTATCAGCCCATGTAGCTAAAGTTTCATCAACACTTACACTAACAACATTTGAGCTTACTCTAGTTGCTACTGCTGCATGTGGTTTAGCTGTACTTGAACCGTCATTTAATAATGCACTTGCTAGGTTCTGATGATCACCTGTTTTAGTAATTGCTGTCCAACTTGCTGCTGTTGTACCGTCTACACTTGTGTAGAAGTTTCCATCTGCACACGCAATAAAGTAACCTTTACGTCCAATACCTGCAAAGTCAAAGTCAACAACTCCGCCTGCAGCATTAACTGTACTAATTGTAACTATAACATCGTTGTCTATGTCTGTACCGCCTAAGTTACTACCTTTAATAGTTACTGTTGACAGTCTAGTAAATTCTTGACCTATGCTTGCAATAGTTACATAATATTTTGCGCCGTTACGTGTTATATTAAATGTTGCTCCACTACCATCACTGTTTGATTCACTAGCAACACCTGTATATATGTTTGATGTTTCAACAAATTCAATATTATTAAAGTCATCTGTTGCAATAGTTTGTACTGTAGCTACAGCGTTAGCAGGAGCCGGAATTGTAATTCTTGGTTCAACAACATATGTTGAAGAACTGTTTGGAGCAATAATAGCTGTTCCTGGAACAATATGACTCCATCCACTTACACCGTATCTATTACTTACTGCCGCTAACTTACTACCTGAGTTATATGCTGTAATGTAACCATAGTTACCAGTAGCTGCACCACCAGTAATATAAATTGCCATACCAATGTAAGCACTTGATATACTACCATCTGTAGCTGCTAAGTTAATACTTGTTAATGATCCAGCTTGTGCTGTATTTGATACAACAGTATAGTTTGTACCACCAGCGTTACTAGGAGTTTCAACTGTTTCACCAATTTGTACTCTGTTAATTCCACCGTCTCTAAATTCATCAGCTAACAATGATTCGTTTTCACCTGCACCAAATACATTAATATTTGCTTCGGTATAATCGTTACCAGCGTGTGCGTATTCTAAACGCTGAAGAGTGTCAGTATCTGTAAACAAGTTACTTATAGTAGCATTATACTGTGTTGAGTTATCAACTATTGCTGTTACTGGAGTTTCATCTGGATCAACTCCTTCTGCAACTGAACCGTATGTACCATATGAGTTGTTACCGTTAGTAGCACGAGCTCTTCCTCCTGATTCACACAAGTACCCAATATGTGAGTAATATGTAAACACTGACACAAGTTCTGCTCTACCATTGTTAAGTAACCAAGCTCCAATACCGTCTGATATAACTTGTGTAAAGTCGTTACTAACAATTGAATCGTTGCCGCCATCGTGTAATGCGCCGTCAATCTTTTGACCTATAGCTGCTCTACCAAATGTTGTACAGTTTTGTACATATGGCGAACGTGCTGTAATCCATACACGCTCATCTGCTGGTCCCCATCCTGGATCCAACGATGCATAAGCACCTGCTGATGGTCTACTTGTACCGTAAGCGTTTGCTGGGCCTAGGTCACCTTGTAGTCCATCCATTGTTTGTAGTCTAACACCAGTACCATTACGTAAGTAGTAGAAATCTTCTTCTTGTGATCCAATTACACTATTTGCATAGTATCTTGCGCCAAAGCCTGCCATATACCAACCAGTATAATCAACCGGTAATACATTTGTATCGTATGATACTAATGGAGCTGCATAACGCTTGTTCCAGTTACGTGAGTATGCAGCGTCAGCTTTCATGCCGTATACATATTCTCTAACATCTCTTGCACATAATATTCTGTTATAAGCATAAGTGCTTCTAACTTCAAACATTGCACTGTATGTATTATCAATATATTTTACTGTTTTAATAACAGTATCATTATTGTTACGTTTAATTTGTATTTGAGCTGCTTTTAAGTCAGCTGCTGCGCCGTTTACATTTGGATATGTTGCTGTTGGAAGCGCATTTAAATTACCTGCTGTAATTACGTCTTCAACAATTTGTAGTAGTGTTTGAGAAAGTGTACCTTCTGTTGCACTAGCTGCTGTTCCTGATGTATCTTGGGTAGCTGCATTTCCTGTTGATTTTGTTACCGAAACTTCTCTAATAACTTGGTCAGTTACTACTGAAAGTCTGTTGTATGCCGCCGCTGTTGCTGTGCCTTCGCCTGCACCACCTTGATATACACCATCAACATAATAACTTCTTGCAGCCTGATGACTTGCACTTGTTCCGCCATACATAATATCATAACGTAGTGCATCAATTACATAACCAACATCTCTTTCACATTTTGCTACATCGTAACTTAGTGAAGGATATGTAACAGCAATAAATGCTGTGATTTCTGCAATCATAAATGCTCTGTTAGCACCTAATTGTGCTACAGAATTTGTTGTGTTAGCTGTTGCTCCAGCTAGTGCTGGATATGTAAGTGCATCTGCACTTGATGTAGTTCCGTTTAAAATATCTATTATTTCTGCAAAGAATGCATTTGATCTTGCTAAGGCAGTTGTACTTGTTCTTACTTTGTAAAGTTCTGCAACTTTAGCTTTTGTAAAATTAATACCTGCTGTTGTTTGAGCTAATTGAGCCCCTCTACTGCTACCAGCACTTGCTCTTTGATATGCAAGCCCTTGAGTAACTGCATTATAGTTTGTTCCAAGTGCAATATCATAACCTACAGCATCTAAGAAATAACCTGTATCTCGTCTACATTTATCTTTGTTGTATTGATAACCTGATTCAGTTGGATCAAATGCAAACGCACTTCCGTTAATAGAAGCACTTGCAATAAAAGTTGTATCACTTTCAATTGATTTAACATAGTATGTTGTACTGTCACCAATACCAGCTTCAGTAAGTGAATTTGCACTATCATCATAGTTATAAAATTTAATACCCATGCCCGGAGATAGCCAGCTAGTGTCTGCTACTGTAACTGTACCGTTAGCTAATACTTTAGAAACAGCTGCTCTGTAGCACTGATCTGCTTCGTTAAGAGCTTCTTGTACAATCCATTCTTTGTTAGTTTCTAATTGGTATTGTGCATTGTAAATTTCTGGATCTGTTACTTGCTTGTTTGCACCTTCGTAACTTGCTGTCCAAATAATATCGTTAACCCATTCAAATGTTTCTTCAAGTTGTACACTTGTTTCACATTGTTCACTCGATAATACAGCCTGCATTTCTCTCATTGCAAACATGTTTGCTGCAATAGTTGCATCTTTTTGGTCTTTAATAGTTTTATTTCTTGCTGGTTGTCTACGATATGAGAACGCTGTAATTATACTTGCAATATTTGTTCCTAACAACGCATCATATTTTGCTGCATCAAAAATTAATCCTAAGTCTCTTGTACACTTAGCATGATTAAATTTAAAGTCGCTGTATGTATCAGTTACATACTGTAGAGTTGTTTTGATATGCCCGTCTCTATTTGTATCATATAATGCATAGTCAGTAGCTGTTTGTCCAGCTTCAGTACTTGCTACTTCAGTAATTGCACTAATTCCTGCAGGAGTATCAGCTGTAATAGCATTAGTAACTTCAGCTAAAAATGTAACAATTATGCCTTCTTCTGTTGCAGATGCTGCATTACCATTTGTACTTTGTGTTTGCGTATTACCAGTTTGTTTTGTAATAGTAACTTCAGTAATAATATCTTGTGCTACACTTGATAAGTGTCCATATGCTGCAATAGTTTCTGTTGCTTCACCTGGAACAACACTTACACCTTGTAAGTTAAAGTATGATTTTGCTGTTCTTACAGCGGCAATATTTCCACCGTACATAATATCATGACATAACCCGTCAACAATAAATGCTACATCTCTTTCACAACGTGCTCTATCATAAACAAATGATCCTGGAGGATTGTTGTATGTATTTTCAACATAGTTTATAACATCGTCAATTATAAATTGTCTGTTTGATACTAATAAAGTTTTAGCTTTTACAGCATTTGCTGTTGAATTATAATCTGGAAAAGTTAATGCATTTTCAGCTGTAGTGCTATTTTGTAAAATATCAATTACTTCGTTATAAAATACTGTTGTTCGTGTTGTATAAGTTGCGTCAGTTAAATCAGCTACTTGTAGATCACGGAACTTTCTAATTGCTCCAACAGTTTGGCTTTTTTGAGCGCCTTGTAAATATTCAGATGTTTCTCTTCTGTATGCTCTTCCAGCTTGTATTGCTAGATAGTTAGAACCTGTAAGTGTATCATTTTGTGCACCTTCAGAAAGTATTTCTAAGTCACGTCTACATATACCACTGTCATATTTAAAGCTACCAAAGTTTTTGTTAATAAAGTCAATTGTATACTCGCCAACTTGATCTTTTGCAGCATCAATTGCTTGTGTATCTGCAAACGTTAATGCGTTTGCTCCTGCAACACTTGGATATACTTCTGCAACTGTTCCTACACCACTATTAATAGTGTCTGTAATATCGTCAAACAAGTTACCAATTGTAGTTGATTCACTTGCTGTTCCGCCAGTGCCTGCAATTTGTGTTACATCTGTTTGTAGTACAGGTGTTACTGTAATGTTACGCTGTACTGTTTGTACTAGCTGTTTCATAAATCCGTAAGCTGCAATAGTAGCTGTTTTTTCGCTAGATGCAATTTCTAGTACTGCACCTGTGTAATATGCTTCACCTGCAACAACTGATTGCCAGTTACCGCCGTATGTTAAATCGTATGCAATAGCATCTAAAATAAATCCAATATCTTGTTTACACTTTGTACGACTGTATTTTAAGTTTGGATAGTTTGTTGTAATATACGCTGTTGTTTCAAATTTAATAAATTCTCTGTTTTGTAAAAACAAGTCACGTCCGCGACCTGCGTTTGCATTTGTCATAGTCCATGCCTTAGGAAATTCTGCATATAACTTATCACCTAATTGTGCATCAATATTTCTACGTATACCACGTACTTGACGTGTAATACCTTCCCATGCTTGCGGAGTTTCAGCATATGGATATGCAGTTGTTTGTGACAATGTATTGCCTGTAGTCGGAGTTACTGTTAACCCTGCTGTAACGTTACCAACTATTTGCTCAATTCTTTCTAAGGCTTTACTTGAGTACTTGTAATCACTCTTAGGTGTTAATGTTGAGTTTGTAGACTTTCTTGGTTGTACGTTTACAGAACGAAGTTCGTCTCCCATAATACAACATTCAGCTGGGATCATAATAGGAAGTACTTCTCTGTACTGACCAGTTGTAATCTTTATTAATGTTTTCCGTATGCTTCTTGCCGGAATATTTGTCGCAACCCCTGCGGTAATTGCGTCTGTAATTATTTTCCCTAAACTGGAAATAGTTGCAAAATTAGTAGCCATTAGTATCCTCCGCCCTCGGCATATCCGCCCTCGGGTGTTTCATCTGAATATGTGCCGCCGGAACTGCTTCCGCTTATTACGCCATCATATACAACAGTGTCCTGTGCGCCGAGTGCTGTTTCAAAATATTGTGGTACAACTCTAGTTGAGTTATCACCGTTTGTTGTTTGATAATTTACTGCTGGTGCAGCTTGTTGTAGAACTTTTTCTATTAAACTAATACCGTAAGTAATACTAGCAACAGTTTCTGCTTCTTGACCTAGTGCATAAAATTGTCCTGGATCAGTTACATAAGATAATGCAACTTCTCTTGATTTAACGTTTCCACCGTGTCTTACATCATATAAAAAAGCATCAATGATATAACCCATATCTCTTTCACACTTTTTACTATCATATTTAAATGCAGTTACAAATGGCGCTGTATTATTAGCGATTTGATAGTCGGTCCACTCAACAATTTCACGTTGTATAAATCGTCTGTTCATTTCTAATAATCTTGCTGCGTCAACTGCTTTAGTTCCTCTTTCAACTTGTTGTGCTGCATACCTAATACTCTTAAATGGTCTATCAATATTTTTTCCGTAAATTGGAGCAGGTGAATTAGTGCCATGTTCTGCTACATAATATACATCTACTGATTGTCCTAAGAACTCCCAGTTTGGTACACCACTTGAATTTACTGTAAGTATTTGTCCATCTTGACCAACTGGTAATCTAACTGGTGTTGCACCACTATAGTAAACCATGTCGCCTTTAGTAGTTAGGACTGATTGCTCAGTACCAATTGTCATAACATTCCAGTATGCACCTGTAGTATCTTGGTCTGGTCTTGAATTATCTGCAGATACTCCACCAGTGCCATCTGGATCAGTAGATGAACCGTCGTCACCTTCTGAAATATGTCCTTGAATACAAACGTATGAACTATCACCGTAGCGTACAACGTCACCTAATACATAAGTTGCATCATCAATCCAAGTTCCCTTCCAGTCAAAACCTGTACTTAGTTTTTCCCAGTAAGTGGTGTTTGGTGGTGTTTGTGTTCTATGTGATAAAACACAACGATACATGTAACCGCCTAAGCGTACAGTATCACCTTGTAAGTAATATCTATTTGTTGAATCTTCTTCCCAGTCTCCTTGGAACTTCATACCACGTGCAAATAAATCCCATTCAGGAGTTCCTGTTGCTGTTGTAATCCAAGTTCCGCCTGATGCATATGCACTAAATCCAGTAGAGTCTACTACTGCTGTTAATGCTCTATCTGTATAAAGTTTAAAAGTATTAGTACTAACAGCGCCAACATAATAGTTATTTGTATTAAGGTCTGTCATACCGACGACACCAGTAATATTAATTTGTTTGCCGTTACTTAATTCATGTAAGTTACTTGTTATAACAATTTCTGATGCGTTTGAAGCTGCTGTAATAACACCTCCACTATCGCCTGGCTTAGGACCAAGAGTATCTTCTTTAGCAATATAACTGTTGCCGCCAAACTGTACAACGTCACCTGGTTGATAACCAATTGCATCATTCCATTCGTTTTCGTATTGGAAGCCTTCAACAAACTTTGTCCATTTTGCACTGTCTGCTGCAAAAGTTGCTTGTGAAGTATGATATGTATTAACAATCCATAGACTAGCACCAAATTTTACAACGTCATTTAATTTATAACGTACACTAGGTGCCCAATCAGTTTTCCAATCAAATCCTTGATTAAATGCTGTCCACTTTGATAAATCTGCTTCTAGTCCTAGTAATGTAGTAGCTGCACTAATATGATATGTATTACATACATAAGTTGATCCACCGTACTTAACTAAGTCATTAGCTTTATAATCGTATGTTGTAGCCCAATCGCCTTGGTATTCTAAACCTGTAGCAAATACGTCCCACTTAGCAATATCTGGTTCTAAACCTGTACTTGAATCAACTGCAGATGTGTGATCCGTTTTACAGATATAAACTGTTGCTCCGTAGCGTACAATGTTTTCTCTAATATATGCAGTTTGAGGTGCCCAGTCGCCTAACCATTTTTGGCCATCAGCCATAATGTTCCATTTGCTAGGAACAATGTCTAAATCAGTAAAGAAAGCTGCTGAGCCAACGTGTCCTGTCACACAAATGTATATCTTGCCGCCGTATTCTACAACGTCATCTTTGAAGTATGTAGTACCGGTTACCCATGTACTTTTCCATACAAATCTAATTCTACCTAACTTAAACTCTGCCATTTATCTGCTCCACTATTGTATTTATCATTGTTTCCATCAACTGGATCCACCTTGGACTTCTGATACAAATTCTCTTGCATATAGCATTTGACTTATAATTGTGCCCTGTATTGCTGTAAGATTTCCGTTTGCATCTTTACCATCAAAGCTAGTAACTCTTGGTAAATTTAAATATCCTTCAGTTGTTGTTGATATTTCGTTTGTATCAGTTCCTACTTTTACTGTACCTGCAACAATTCCGTTTGTTTCTAAATCAGAACCACCAACTGATAATCTATCAGCTAAGAATGTTGCCACAGCTTTTTGCGTAGGAATAATATTGTTTGAATCAGCACTAAATGTTCCGTCAGTACTAAATTCGTTAATTACCGCACCCGAACCACCAAGTCTAACACCACCTAATGCTAACTGGCTTAGACCGTCTAAGTCAAAGAACTCAGCACTAATTGTTACAATACCAGTTGCCTGTTGTACACTAAACAATTCACCTGCTCTAAAGTTACCGTCTTGGTCTGTACTTACGTAGAATACTCTACCACCATTAAGTTCTTCAACTTCGTTTTCTGGCGCACTTGTAAAGAATGACCCACCAGCATACAATGTTGGATAGTTTGTTTCTTCAAAGTTACCTGTACCAATATCTAAGAAATCGTGTCCTGTAATTCTACACTGACTGTATCCACTTCTAAGTGTTACTGCTGTACCGTGTAACATATTATTTTCATTGCGTAGTCTTGGTGTAATTGTAAATTTTATAGTCCTTGTTCCATTACCAGAACCGTCATCGCCTAAGTCTGTGATACCTACACCTGTATAAAGTGCTAAGTCTGCTGGATCTTCAGTGAGTAAGTTTGGTAGTGTTGCAAATCTAATTTGAACACCTGGACCTGGTACAACATTTACGCCGTCAAGTACTACTACATTTGTTTCTGGGATAATATCAGCGTATCCGTCACCTGCTATAGTAATAGTTGAACTACTCGATCTATAACCTGCACCCCTGTCAATAAAGGATGGTTGTGATAATACTCCATTTCCGTAACGCATATCTACTTCTAGAGCTGTAACAAATGTTGTGTCAACAAAAGTTAAGTTACATGGATTTGTATCTGAATATCCACTGCCTGGATCCCATATTGTAATATGCTTAAACGCACCCTGGAATACATTTGCTTTAAACTTAGCACGTTTTCCAGCATTCATAATAGCTAAAGCGTTAGATGATGTTCCGTCACCAAATGCAATAAATGTACCTACCGATCCCGGATTACAGAATAGTAACGTACTATATAATCTTGCATTGCTATTCATATTACGTTCTGTCCAAATTAACCCATCTTCAGTTGTAGCACAACGATCAGTTTCATCTGCACTAGGAGACGGCGCACCTGTTCCAACAACTGACTTATCGCCAATTGCCATAAACACACCTTGCCCGTATATAAAATCTTTAATTTGTATGTCTTGACTATCAAGTTGTGGAATCTGTGTTCCTAATTTAAATGTTTGACCTCTATCCAAACTATAAACAGTTTTACCACTAAATGTTACTCCAATAAATCTATTGTCTCCGTATGCAAATCCTGCAAAATCGTATTCGCCTGCTGGTAACGCATTTAAATATAATGTCCAGGCTGAGCCATTTGTAGTTACAGCTGATTGCTGATCACTTCCTGATAACACAACAAATTGTCCTGCACCATATTCAACTTTTTGCCACTGTGCTGTTGTAGAATCATCACTGTTAGGTATAGTTCCTGAAGTCCAAGTAAGTCCATCTGTACTAGTTGCAACAGCATTGCTTCCTTCTGCAATAATTAAAAACCGCCCATTACCAAATGCAATATCAGTCCAGTTATCTGTTCCAGGTAAAGCTCGTTCAATCCAAGTCTCACCATCATATGAAAATGCGACATTACTAGCATTATTTTGTAATGCTACATATCCATCTTGTCCTGCAACAATTTTCCTCCAGTCACCCACACTTGGTAAAAGACCTTCTGTCCAAGTTGCACCATCATCTGAATATGCTGTAAAGTTGGGATCTGCTATTGCAACAGCTCTTTTACCTCGAGTTATTCCTTTAGAACTAAATGTTATAATTGCATTTGTACTATCATCTGATACTGTTAATACTTCTATTTCAATATCGTTAGCAGGAGTAACTCCGCCTACTGATGTACCTAAAATTGTAAGTTTATCTCCTACCGCATAACCTGCGCCAGCACCTACTTTAGTTAAATTATATGATTGTCCTTTGCGTTCAACGTTAAATCTAGCTGCAACAGCTTCATCGTCGAATGTTTCACCTGTTCCAATTCCTATAGTTATATTTGTATAAACAACAGTTTGATAACCCCAAGTTGCACCCAACCAAGTTCTTGCTGCTGGTACGTTTCCACTAACGGCTGTAAATGTTGGAGCATTTGCAATAATACTTGCTTCAATTCTATAATTAGTTGTTGAATCAAAATCAGACACTAAGTCAGTTCCAGGAATAATATGATCCCATCCTGCTGTACCGTCTGATTCTTTTGTTACTGTTGTGTCTCTAGTTACACTATTAAATACGTTAGCTTGGGCATATTGGCCAGCGCCTTTTCCACTAGTAATAATTACACGCATGTCTTGTATATCACTTGTAAACTGTGTTGGATCGTTAGCGTTTAATCTTATAGTGCTTGTTGCATCTACTGTAATCTGTGCGCTACTTGCTATAACCTTAAATCCACTACCGCCTTCTGTTCCTGAGCCTTTTGTATTAACAAGTCTTGGTTCAAATACTCCACCGTCTCTAAAATCAACAAACTCAACGGTTGCATTGTCGCCTGCACCTATAATAGTTGCTGTTGCGTTTGTATATTGTTCCCCAGTGTTTTCATATTGGAATAAAAATAATTCATCAGCAACACCGCCAGCAAACGCACTATCAACAATTGCTTCATTTATATTTCTATTGTTTACTGTACCTGCATCTGGTGTTTCTAAAGGATCGTTACCATCAGCTACTGATCCAAAACTACCATACGAGTTGTTACCGTTAGTAGCACGTATAACTCCGCCAGCTTCAGCTAGATATCCAACTGCACAATAGTATGTAAACACTGACACAAGCTCAGCTCGTGCATTGTTTAAAATATGTGCGCCAATTCCGTCACTTAGTACTTGTGTAAAGTCATTCGATGTTATAGACTTATTACCACCGTTGTGCAATGCACCATCTACTTTTTGACCATAACAGCGGTCACCAATGTTTGTTACACCCTGAATGTACGGTGATCGATTTGCAATCCATACACGATCATCTGCTGGTCCCCAACCTGGATCAAGTGCAACAGATGCACCGCCTGTTGGTCTTTGATAAATGTCATATACTCCTGGAGGGTTAAGTCCGCCTGTAAGTCCTTCAATAGTACACTGACGCAAACCTGTTGTGTCTCTTACTAAGAACATATCAGTTGTACCTGAGCCTGTAATAGCTCTAGCATATCTGTTAGCTGCATTTATTGTTCCGTATGTTCCAGGATAATCTATATCTCTTATCATTGCTCGTATAAAACTTTGTATGTCATTTCTAATACGTAATAAGTCACCGGTAAAATCTGGAAATACATTTGCAATATATCCAAAACAATCTTGTACAATATATTCTTGATTTTGTTTAATTATAGCGGACGCATATGTTAAACCGGTATCTGTACTTTTTGTGTTAGTGCCACTCATTGCAGGATTAGTAGCGCCACTTGCTGATAAGAATTCAACTCTGTTAAAGTAATCTAACTTACGCTGTGTCATTAATACATATGCATCGTTAGATCCTACTGGTAAGTTTCTTTTTTGTTCAATAGTATTTCCGCTTTGTGAAACTACTTGTACGTTTACTATAATTTTCTGTGCTATACTTAGGAAGTGTGAAATAATATTATTATGGAATGCCGTGTCGTTTTGATAATCTGCTATAGGACCTGTAGCTGCAATAGTTGTTGCACGTAATTCGTCTCCCATTACAACACATCCTGCCGGTACACTAATAGGTCCAATTTCTTCAAATCTACCTGTTGATACAAAAATCTTAGTTGGCACTAGTGCATTAAAGTTATCTTCAATCCATTCACATGCATGTCGCACTGTACGGAAAGGAGTCTCTGGCTCTCTACCATATGTCTCTTGGTCTTTGCCGTTTAGTCCAACATATACAACTTGATTTTCAAAATCTCTGTTGCGCCAAAATATTTCTTGTTCAGCTGTAATACTTAAAAGCTGGTTTGCTTCACCAAGTGGTACTCTTGAGTCTCCAAGTGTACTGTCGTCTTCGTAGTTGTCTTTTCTCCAGGCACCGTATGTAAGTAGGTCGCCCTTTTTAGTCAATGCTGCTTGCTGTCCTGCTTGTACAGTTAGGTCCCAATAGTTATAAATTCCTACAGCAAAATCACCTGGTGCGTTCTCAAAATTTGATGAATGCTCAAAGTTACATGTGTACGTACTACCTAAATGATAGATTACATCACCTCTTGAGTAATAACTTAAAGTTCCCCAAGTACTGTTCCATTTTTGACCTTTAGTAAGTAAGTTCCATACTTCTGGATCAAGGTCTGTACTTGCACTATCTTTTCCGTCTTGTAATCCTACATCTCTTACTGCTTCATACAAATAACCACCACGCTGTACAATGTCGCCTGCTTGATATTCATTTCCTAATAACCAGTCTCCAGCAAAGTCGTTGCTTTTAGCTAATACTCTCCAGTTAATTGTAGAGTCACCGCCTAAGTCTTGTGATACAACTTTGCCTTGTGCATCAAGAACAGTAACTAAACTTGGTTGACTGTCTTGGTTGTTGTTTATTGCACTGTATAAAAATCCGCCATACCTTACAATGTCACCTGTTGAATAAACTACTAATGAATCCCAATCTGCTTTAAACGAAGTACCTGGAAAGGAAATTGTAAAGTTTGTATTATCAATTGAATTACCTGCTGATGTATGTGTAGTATTACATTCGTAAATTGCTCCACCAAATGATACTGTATCGTTAACTCTATAAACTGTGTTAGTTAACCAAGCACTACGCCATTCTTTTCCAGGATGAAAAATATCCCAGCAATTAAAATTAGGATTAGCATCAATATTTTCTTCAAGTGTTGAGCCTGCATCGTGTGCAAGTTTACAACGATATACTATACCGTTATATTTTACTAATGCGCCTTCGCCGTATCCTGTACCAGAAACCCAATTACCTACAAAGTCTATGCCGTCTCCAAAGTCTTCCCAGTTAGTTAACTGTGTTGCAAAGTTAGTAGAAGTATGTGGTATTTTACATAAATGTAATTTACCGTTGAATAAAACTATTTCACCTGGGACGTATTCAACACCAATAGTATAATTGCCGCTAAACGTTTTACTACTAGTCATTACGACCCAATATGGTGCAGGTGCAGGTGGATTAGATGCTGGAAGTATTCTTGCTAATTCGTTTGCAAATTCTGTACTTGAAGAATGACTTACAATACAAACATAACTTTTACCGCCGTTGTAAACAATATCATCTTTTAAGTATTCAGTACTTATAGCCCACTGGCCTTTCCATGTATACTTAAATCTGTCTAACTTAAATTCTGCCATCTTAGTATCCTATCTGTTCGCTACTTGAGTTTACAAGCACTAGTGAATCATCGCCTGCTCCATATCCCGGAGAACTATTTTTATCTGGGTATGTATATGCTTCTGAAATTCTTTGTATAAAAAATCCTGTTGATTCTTCAATATAATATAACAAACTTCTGTTTTCCCATTTAAATTGTTGGTAACGCAAGTTTGGATATAATTGTTCGTGGTCAATGTCAATGCCATCTAAGAAATCAATACCTTCTTCAAAATCCGGATAGTTCTCTGATGCAATACCTAAGTCGTTAACAATAACGACATTCTCTTGACCAAGTCTTAATTGATCAAGTTGTTGTAAAAATAATTCGCCGTCATCGTTCCTACGTAAACCGTAAAAATATCTTTTGATAAATCCTGCTGCTACGTCACTTGGTGTTGTTCCTATATAATACATTATGTAATCTCCACGTAACTAATAATAACGTCTACCGAGTCATCAAGTGTTGCTGATACATACATTGCATTACTAGTTGCCAATATTAATTTTTCGCCCGAGGATACAGCACGTAAACTTGTGCCTGAAGGAAGAATAGAATCTTTTAAATAAAATCCTCTTGCACTATCCTGGCTTTGTAGTTCTACGTTAACATACACAAACTTATCAGTAAGATTGGTAAAACTTAATCCAATTACTGTTGCTCGTGTAGCACCATTAGTTTCAATAACTTTTACTGGTGTTGTTCCTACGTTTTTTACTACTTCATTTCTAAAAAAGGTTGCCATTTATATTTCCTTATCCCATAAATAAAACATTTTCAATTGCAATGTTTGTTGCGTCGATTGCACTAACCGCTCCGCTCAAACCTGCTATACTAGTCCATATACTACCATCATAAACTTCAACTCTAAGATCAGCTGTGTTAAAACGTATCATACCTTGTTCAGGTATTGCTGGTCTATTTAATGATGTTCCTGTTGGTATAACTAATCCGTATGTTCCGTCAAACTTATAATACGCATTAATTCCAGTTTTTTGGAACTCCATTTTGCCTTGAGGTACTGTATGTGTTATAGTGTTGTCGTTGATAGAAAAGTTATCAATTACAACTGAGCCTGTTCCGTTGGGCGACATAATTAAATCTAAATCTCCCGACGTTGTATTTATCGTATTACCGTCCAGCTGTATATTATCTACATCAACCCTATTAACATTTAATCCACCTGCATCTACACTACCTATAACAGCATCTTGTACGTAGAATCTAATAATATCATCATCAGCACCTTCTGTTAATTCAGCTGTTATTCTAGTGTCGCCATCTATATCTTCTACACCCTTTAGGTTAATCCAGTTAGTTCCGTTATATCCTTCAAATCTTGTTAAATCAGTATTATAACGAAACTGTCCAGCTGCTCCTGCAGGACGTTGTACGGTTGTACCCGCAGGCATCTTAATAGCGCCAGTTGATATAATATTTAATTGCTCACTACCTGGTTCAAGTACCATATCACCAGTAGTTGAAATGTTATTTGATTCAAATGTAAATCCTTCAGCTACAACACTACCTGTGCCGTTAGCACGTAATTCTAAATCAGCATTAGATGAAGTAGTTGTAACTACGTTTGTATTAATGTTTATATCATCAACTTGTAATTCTGATACCCAAAGTTTTGACCATGAATTTGTACTAGTTCCTAAACTAAATGTGCTTGTGCTACTAGGTACTAAGTTACTATTAATACCTGCTACAATTTGTATACTATCAGTTCCTTCGTCGCCAATTGTAACATTGCCGCCAATTGTAACATTTCCGCTAACATCTAAGTTACCAGTAATGTCAACATTGTCTAATAAGTTAATTGCGCCGCTACTACTATTAAAATTAATTGCGCCAACAGTACTCGATAATGTGTTACCAGTTAATCTTAAATTACCAACATCAATACGTGATCCGTTTATAAACGAAGTATCACTGCCTGTTGTAAATGTTGCACCTGTTGTTAAATCAACATTTAGTGCGTTTGCTGTAAAACTTACTGTTCCAGCATCTTGATTTACATAAAATAATTCACCAACTCTAAAATCGCCTTTGTGGTCAACTGAGTTATATCTTACTTTTGCATTGTCTAATTCAACAACTTCGTTTGCTTGTATTACTGTTCCAGGATCGTTTGTAACTTCTTTTCCGTTACCAATGTATGCTAAATTTTGTCCTATTGCATATACAATAACACCTGGGCCATCTCCGTAGATGCCAAAGTTGCCATATACACACGCAGAACCAATCATTCTTATTTCTGCACCAAAGTCTGCTAAATCTACATTTTCTATTACTGTTGCTGTTGCTCCTGAACCGTTTGAAATACTTTGCGGAGTTGTATCAAAACCAAAGAAGTTTGTATTCTTTCCATCAATAACAAGTATATCATTATCAACACTTTCAACAGTTACACTTTGAACAGTACTTGCATCAGCTGATGTAAATACCACTGTGTCAGCTGCGGCAAATGTACCTGTTATTCCGCTAAGTCTAATACGTGTTTTACCATCGCTCTTTATACCTTCATTACTATCAAATGCATATATTCCGCGATTAGCAAAATATGTAAATGAATTTAACCATTCTATTCTAGCACCGTTTGTTGCTGTAAGTCCGTC
>Ga0114994_10001113_pt1 | contig 19073 bp, 13 predicted proteins | sample ArcticOcean_MG_C_9_FD_87043 | JGI IMG/M metagenome (GOLD analysis project Ga0114994, IMG submission 87043) | Marine microbial communities from western Arctic Ocean - ArcticOcean_MG_CB2_152 | ecosystem: Environmental > Aquatic > Marine > Oceanic | place: Arctic Ocean: Canada Basin | collected...
CCGTTCACTCAAAACCTACTAGCCCCTAGTTTACCAAAACCTACTAGCCCCTAGTTTACCAAAACCTACTAGTATTAAAAGTGTATCTTAAAATGGTTGGTTGAGGATTGAAAAAGGCTTTTTCGCTTTTTCACAAAAAGCCTTTTTGCTAGTATGTTATCAGTCTAGTAAGTAAAAACCCGCACTGTAGCGAGAGGTAGAGACGGCGTGAGCTATAGAGGCTGCGTGTGATAAGGGCTGTGTGCGTGCGCAAAGCACAGCGTGTTCATTGCAACCAACAGCTCACAACGACTGCCCCGACGCAAGAACGGGCGTGGCAGCCGCCTTATTTTAGGAGAAGAACCGCAATCAAGAAAATTAAGCTAGGAGAATGGACAACGATCCGAGAGAAAACCATAGCAGAGAGTGTCAGACCTGGAGGGATGGGAACAAAGCCTGGGATGATGCCCCCTAAGCCGCCTAAGCCTGGGATGGGAACAACGCCTGCCCAGCATTATGTATCAACATTCGTCAGACCCAGCAATTTTCCCGGCGTCGAATCATATCGTATTAACAAGAAGATTCCAAAATCATTCGAGGATATTCAGGGGGATGTCGAGGCTTGCCTTCGAGAACAAGAACAGGCGAACAAGAAAGCCACAAAAGATAAGAACCGGAAACCTTTTCCAGATCTACCTGCAAGGCAAGAGGATCATGTTATCAACAAAGCTGTGCAAGCTATGAATCTTTTACCAAATGAAGCTGATATTGAATATCATGAAGCTCTCGAGAAAGTCGATAAGAATTTGAGTGTTTCGGAGCAGCAAACCGAGGCGATCATACTCATTCATGCTGGACATCAAGCAAGAATGCGAGCACATATTACTACGTTAGCCAAGAGCCACCCTGAAACATCACCCGTCTTTTGGGACTCCCTGATGCAAATAATTGGAACTCCGAGTCCTTCAATTGGAACTCCCTCAATTGACACCGTCAGATCAAGGTCTCGAAACAATTCCCCGGTTATGAGTGTAGCGGAAAGGCGTTCTGTTGCCGATGCCAAAATTCCCCGGTCTCATTACATAGAAGACCTGCTCAAGGACCTGACCCCATTCTTATCTTTCCGGAAGAATACTATCAAGAAAAGACTACGTTTGGAAACAAGGAAAAGTGCATTAAGCTTGATGCAAGAGCTAAACGTAGACGGCGTTCATGCACAACAAATCATTATGGAAGCCTTACTCGAAGCGCGCGTTCAGCAGACATTTGTTAAGGGGTGGTAGTGAGAAGTAAGATATATGCTATATAGTACTAGTGAATTAAGTTTACCACGGCCCGCGCCCGTGCGCCGGTTCCGCGGGCTGTTCGTCTACGACCGACCGGCGCGGCCGTCGCCTCTCCGCGGACTCGAGGAAAAACTCCTGCGCGCTCCGAAAGCCGAAGGGCGGTTGGTGGCGCCAGGGCCGGTCGCCCAGGTTCACGCCGCAGGCGAACCCATAACCGCCCGTGACCGCCGGCGCCAGGCCGCCCTCCGGCACGTCCACGGACCGGAAGGCGCGCACGTCCGGCCCGCCCCAGTGGCCGTTCAGCGCGAAGGAGAGGTCCCCACTCGTCAGGTCCGCGCAGCAGCCGACCACGTCCCCGTCCCGCCACTTGCGCGTCGTTGAATACGTCGCGTCGCCCCCGCTCCACTTCTTGAGCCGGATGCCGTCGACGCCCCAACTGACCCGGTCGTCGCCGACGCCGTCGCCGGACTCGGTATTACCTCTAGAAATAGTACCGATCCAGCCGAGCTGCACGACGCCCACGCACCGCTCGATCACGACCTCGTAAAAGACCCGCGCGTGCCGCGGCGCCCGCGCTCGGTCCGCACATAAGGTGTTGAAGCCCACGAAGCGGCACCGGTGGTCGTCCGTCACGCTCGACTGCGTCGGCCGTCCTCGCACGCGCTCGAGGGGGCACCGTTTCAATCTAACCTGGCGCCGGGACCGCTTGTGTTCCACCCGGTTCCACAACGTCGCGGCGTAGGCCGCGAGCGCGGCGTCCGTCAGCAGCGCAGCCTTGAGGTGCGTTGCCGTTTCGCCCGGAAAGAGCGTGGCAATGGCCGCCCCGGCGGCCAGGAGGATCCGGGCGCAGCTGCAGTGGCCGCCGGTGACCGCGTGGGCCAGCGGCGTCGCGCCGCAGCAGTCCTTGGCTTCAATGGCGCCCTCGGCAGCGAGCAGGAGGCGTAAGACGCTCGCGTTGCCGTGCTGGGCCGCCAGGTGGACCGCGGTCCTCCCGTCGAGCGCGGACCGATTCGTCGCGGCCCCGGCCCGCAGCAAGTGGTGCGCCACGCGAGCCGCGCGCGCCCGCGATTCGGACGCGTGGCGCGCCGCCCCGGCCTCCGCCGCGATCATCAGCGCCGTCCGCCCCAGGTCGTCGCGCATCTCCACGCACTTCGGTTGTCTTCTTACCAGCACTTGCATGACCTGCGCGTTCGCGCCGTACGCGGCGTTCATCAAGGGAGTGCAGCCGTCCTCGGCGTCGGCGCGCGCCGCGTCCGCGCCGTGGTCCAACAATAACTCCACGACGGCCGCGTGGCCGCACAAGGATGCAACACCTAGAGCCGTGTCCCCGTTCCGGTCCTTGGCTGAAACGTCCACGCCCCGTTCGAGTAGCAACTGCGCGCAGTCCTTGCGCCCCTGGGACGCGGCGCACAATAAAGCGGTGTAGCCCGAGCCGTCCTTTCTCTTGGCGTTGGCGCCCTTGTCCAGCAGCAGCAGGGCCACCGCCCGCGACCCGTGGCAGCACGCCGCCATGAGGGCCGACCAGCCGTCGCCCAGGCACCCCTCCACGTCGGCGCCGTGCTCGATGAGGAGGCGCGCCACCTCCACGTGCCCGTAGTTGCACGCGGCGAGCAAGGCGGTGTAGCCGTCCGACGTCGCGTCGCCGACGAACCGCGCGTCGACGCCGTCGCCCAGTAAAAGGGACGCGACGTCCGCGTGGCCGTCCTTGGAGCACGCCATCAGGGCCGTGTAGCCGTCTCTCGTGCGGGCTCTTCTGTCGGCGCCGCGCGCCACCAATAACTCGCAGACGTCGGCGTGGCCGTTCTGCGCCGCGAGCATCAGGCCGGTCCAGCCCTCGTCGTCCGCGTAGGACGCGTCGGCGCCGGCCTCGAGCAGAATGCGGGCCACGTCCGCGAAGCCGGAGAACGCCGCCGCCTGCAAGGCCGTGGCGCCGTTCGAGCCCCGGGCGGCCGCCTGCAACAAACGGTGCCCGCACAGGAACGCGAGCGTCTCCGGCTTGTTGGCCCGTCCCGCAGCCCGTAAGACGCACCCCCCCCGCGCGTCCGGTTGCGCGGCGTGGGTGCCGACGCGATCTAGTAAAACCTGGCAGCATGCCGTACCGGGTGCTTGCACCGCCGCGTGCAAGGGCGTGGAGGGCATGTGCCGCCCCGCCGGGTCGCACGCGAAGTCGTCGGCGAGCGCGACGACCACGGCCGCGCGGCCCGCGCGGGCCGCCGTGCAGAGCGCCGCGAAGCGGCACTCGGCGTAGCGCGCCCGCGTCGCCGCGTCGGCGTCCGCGGGCGCCTGGAGAAGCACGCGGTACGGTGCCAGGCGCGCGACCGCGCGCCGCATTTGTCGCATGCCCCCGGCCGCAGGTGTCGCCCGGGGCAGCACCGTGATGTGTTCGTTCGGGACGTACCGTTCGCACGCCTCCAAGAGGTCGCGCTGAGAGTGGCGGCGCTGCTCCTCGATCGTCGCGGAGAAGGTGCGCAGCCAGTTATCGCCCGCGCTCTCGTCGAGGGCCTTGGTCGTGCCGGCGCGCTCCGACGGCAGGAGCGCGGACGCCTGGGCGAGCACCGACGCCTGGTGGCCCGTGGCGCAGCACGTGTAGCGCGACGCGCCGCGCCGCGCCAGGACGCGCGCGCACGCCGCCCGCCCCGCGCGCGCGGCCCGGTGCACGATGCCGTCGTGCTTCCTGGCCGACACGGGCGTGATCAGGTCGACGCTTCTCTTCGTGCCCAGCTCGTCCAGGAAGGCCGCGCAGCCTTCACTGGCCGCCGCGCGGCACAGGGCGGCGACGCCGCACCGCGCGGCGCGGCGGACCCGCCACCGCGCCACGACGAGTGGCGCCGCGGCCTCCGCCCGCCGCCAGGCCTCCGAGTTCCGCGCGGCACCCACCGCGACGAGCCGCACGGCCAGCTCCGCCCGGACGTCGTTGCGCCGGGCCACGCGGACGATCACGCAGGCCCGCGTCGAGGCCCCGCCATGCTCCTCGCATAGCAGGACCGGGTCGCCGGCCTTCAAGGGCTTCGCGACGAGGGCCAGCGCGTCGAGGAAGCCGCATGGCGTAGCGTCGGTCGCGGTCGAGGAGCCCGTGGCCGCCTCGAAGGCGTAGAGCTGCGGGAGCCGGAACGCCCGCTTGGCCCACCGCGGCGCCGCGTAGGCGCCCCGGGGCCCCTCCAGTAATTCCGCGGACCGCTTGAGCGCGACGAGCGCCGCCAGCAACCGCGGGTGCGCCACGCCGACCGCGTCATCCTCCAGGGCGACGAAGGGCGGGACCTTCCCCTGCAACGCGAGCGCGAACCACTTCTCGGCGTCCGTGTGCCGCCGCGACGCGCGGTCGCCGCGGCTACTGCTGGCGGAGCGCGGCGCGGCGGCGCAGGCGCGCCGGACCGCCGGCAGGGTCATACGGCCGTCCGCGACGTCAATTGATGCGGCGCCCACGGCCAGGATGAGGTCGCGGGCCGCGTCCGAACCAATATCCAAGTCCAGGGCCGTCCGCCGGCCCATTTCGGCGATGGCCTCCCGGAGCGCGTCGAACTCGAGGTGCAGGCGGCTCCAGGTGCCGACTCCCGGGGTTTCGGGGCCCTGTTGACTTGTGGTTTGCAAAGCGAGCCGCCGTGTAATGCGCCGCGCCCGCGCCGCCGAGCCCAGCTTCGAGGTGTCTACGACAAGGACGCCGCAGTCGGCTAAGGCGTCCGGGGCGCCGCTGGCCACGATCACCACGCCGGGGGGCGCCGACTGCGGCCGGTAGAGTGGGCCCCCTTCGGCCTCTATCTTAATGTTGGCGTGGGCGCCGCCCGGGGCCTCGAGGAGCACGAGGCGGCGGCCCGCGCCCGCCGTTGATAAATTCCGTCGCGACGCGTGGCTCGTCACCAGCGGCACGAGGGGGTGGGCCTCCGCTTCTACCGTGAGCGCGAGCCTGATGGACGTCCGGGCCGCTTGGGCGCACGTCCGGGACGTCGCGTCCAGGGCGGCGAGCGGCCGGGCCGTGCCGCACCACTGGACGATCTGGGCCACCAAGTTAAAATGCGTCGCATCCCGGGTGAGCGAGCGCTCCAGGCAGGCGGCGCCCGGTCTGGTGGCGGGGCGTTTGCTTGTCGCCGGCGCTGCCTTGCGCGCGGCGGGCGCGGCGGGCTGGCGGCGTTTCCTGGCGGTGGGCTTGCGCGCCATTACTGTTTCTATATCGCTTCTATGTCTTGATCGCGTTTTCCAGAGCCCGTTCGATAGATCTCTGCTTAGTTCACGGCGCGTGCTGCTGTTTGCGCTTTGGCACTGTTCTGGGTAGTAGTAGGTCGTCTGCAGCAGCTTCAAAACTATCGAAGGCTGTCGGATGCGCACCAGCCGGTCGACGATATCACGAATGAAAACCCGTATTGAAAACAAAGTAAAACCCGCACCACCTGTGCGATCGTAATCTCGGCGTTGCTCTTACCGCTGCGACTGTGCGTAGGCCAAGCCCAAAGCACTCGCATTTCAGGCTGCTATCAGCGAAAACGGCGCGGAGAGAGCGTAAAAACTCACAAAGCTAGGGCAAGCACAAAAGCCGCAGCGCGTCGCCGCGGGCCGAAGCCATGGAGGCCCCCGGCGTTCGCCTGCGCGGCTTGGCACTGGTCGTAGAGAAGGACGCCGGGCCCCGGCTCGCTTTAAGATATGACCCCAACCCGAACAAGGACGACGGCGGCCGCTTGTTCCGGGACTTGAGTCCCAAAGACCTGGCCAAGCTCTTTTCCCAGACGCGGGCGAAGACCGATCAATTAGTAGAAGTGCAGCTGGACGGCTTGCTCGTGGTGAGCTGCCCCGCGGAGGTCGGCGAAATCGAAGATGATGATGATAACGTACTGTGGGGCGAAGTGGACGTTGAAAGAGACGACGCGCCTCCGACCACGTCGCGCCTCAAGCGCTTCGACGTCCTCTGGGCGGCGACGGCGGCCAGCATCGGCGATTGTGACAACGCCTGGACGCTCGAGAGCCTGGAGAGCGCGGCGCGCGACGTGCGGGCGGCCCTCCGCCACGAAGAACGGCGCTGCGGCTACGTGTCGCGCGAAAGTGCGCTTATGTTGGCCGCGGACGACACGTCCATCGAGGCGCTCAAGCGGGCGTCGTCCCTCGCGCGCGAGCTCGCGCAAATCTTGGACGGCGCCCAAAAGACCGGCGTGGCCACGACATTATTCAACGGCTGGGTCGCCGTGCGGAGCAAGTTGGCCCCGATGGCCTTGAATTCGGACGCCGAGGAGGACTCCGCGGACGATTCCAACGACGAGCCGCCGGAGGACCCGGCCAGCGACGAAGACGATCGTGCCGCGTCGGCGGGCGACGACGACGACGTCGACCCGCGGCTCGCGGCGGCGCGCCGGGCGCGGCGGCGGCGGCGGCGGCGGCGCTACCGGCCCTACGAGACGCTACTGCTGCTGGAGTCGCCGCAGGACACGCTGCGGGACCTGCCGAAGAACGCGGCGCCGCAGCTGCGCGCGCTGGTGGCCCACGCGGACCCCTTCGCGACGTTCCACGCCGTCGCGGCGCGCGCGGGCTTGCCGCTGCCGCGCGTCTACCGCCTGGCGCGCCACCTGTGCGAGTGGAAGCGCGCGCGCGTGATCGCCGTGGTGCGGCCGGACGCCGTCTACGCGCCGGACGCTGTCCCCGCGCCCGTCCCGGTGGAGGCGCGCGACGGAGTCCTCGCGTCCGACACGGCCGTCCTGGCGGCCTTCGGGCCCTGCAAGCGCTTGAGCGACGCGCTGGACGTGCTGGAGACGAGCCTGACCGCCGCGAAGCCGCGCGACGCCGCGACGGAGCGCGTCTTGGCGCTGCTGCGCCGGGGCGCGCTGCGCGAGCTCCACACGTACGTGCTGCGCGTGGACGCCGCGCCGCCCCCGGGCCTCGAGGCGGTCGCGACGGCGGCGCGGGGCAAGCCCCCGCGCGGGCTGGCGCAGAAGCGGCCGGACCACCTGCGCCTGCTCCACGTGTTCCGGGCGCTGTCGCCCTGCTTCGACGGGCAACACTCGCTCCTGGAGATGATGTGGCGCCAGGACCTGTCGCAGGTCGAGGTCGATGCGGCGCTCCGGGCGTTCTCGGACCTGGTCGTGACGGTGCAGCGGTAGATTGGTTTTGGCCTGTGGCAGGCTGTGTGTAAATAGCAAATAGTGATCTTCAAGTTCGCGTGGGAGCCGCGACGAGTTCACTAGTCCACCAAGGTCCGTTTATTAAGGCCCGTGCGCGCACGCCGGCTTCCGGGCCCCCACCTTGGACTACTTCCCTTGCCACACCGCGTAAAACCCGCGCACTCAAAAAGCTCCGTGGACCTAACTTTAAGTAAGCACATCCTTGCTCGCAAACGAGTGCTCGTAAGACTGCTCGTACGAGTGCTCATTTCAGCTACCGCGCTGCAGGGCGCTCGTCAAGACCGCGAGGGAGCTGGTCGAGGACGAACCATGGACCCCCGCTGCAACTGCTCGAACTGCCGGCGCGCGCGGCGCGCCCAGGCGTCGCCCGTCGACACGGGCTTTAGCGGCTGGGTCGTCCTGCGCGGCCTCGTCGAGGAGCTGCTGTGTACGGACGATCCGTCCGACGCGTTGAAATGCCTGGACAGCATGTGCGGAGACTATGCTTTCGACGAGGCCGGCGAGGCCCTCGTGCGGTACCCGGGCGCCGTGGAAGCGTTACTGGAGCACATCCAGGGCGATGACCTGTACGCGGAGGACGACATCACGGTGCGCGACCTGGCCGTGGCCATCTTGGCGGCGTGCGTCCGGGCGGACCCCGAGGAGTGCGGACCGGCGGCCCAGGGCGACCTCGCGTTGCCATTGGTAGACGTCTTCGTCCAGCACATCACGGCGAACCATGCGAACGGTGTACACCACGAGAACGCGACGCTCGCGTTGCTGGCCGTCGCGGAGTGCCCGCACTGGGCCAAATCAAATGATGACGACGACGACGACGAGTACACGTGGGGCGAGGACGGCATGCCCCAGCGCCGGAGAAAACGGCCAGATACTGATGACGACGACAACTTCGCATTGTATGTGGCCGCGCCGCTCGCCGCCGTGCTCAAGTGCGGCGACGGCGACGCGCGGCAGGACGCGCTCCAGACGCTCACCTCGATCCGCCTCGAGGCCCGGGGAGGACCCCAGAGCTACCCGGGCCGCAGCGCGGGCCGGTGCGACTGTTCGAAGCGCGTCGCGTGCCTCGTGGACGCGAACGTCATCGAACCGCTTGCCCTTATCCTGAAAGCCGGCCACGGCGACGCTTCGGGCGCACCGGACGACGAGCTGGAGCAGGACGAAACGGTCCTGTTCGCCCTGGCGGCGCAGTGCTGCACGCGTTTGTTGAGCGACTCGAAGCCGGCGTTCCGGCCGTTTGTGGAGGCCGGGATTGCACAACCTTTGGCGGGGGCCGTCGTGGCCTTTGCCAATGTCGAGGACGACGACCTGGACGTCTTCGTGCACGCCTGCGACGCCGCGGGCCAGCTCTGCGGCCTCACGATGCTGCAGGCGGCGGTCACGGACGACGCCGGGAACTTCCCGCAGAAGAGGACGGACGACGACGGCGTGCTGGAGGCGTTCCTCGACGCGGGCGCCGTGGAGGCGTGCGTCGTGGCGTTAGCGCGGCCGGAGGAGGAGCGGCGCAACGCGGCCGTGGCCTTACTGAGCGACTTCTGCTATTTTGGGGACGGGGCCGCGCGCGTCGCCCGAGCCGCGGGCGGCGTCGACCGCTTCGTGGTCATGCTGGCGGAGGACCCGGACAACGACCCGACGGACTATACAGAGCCCAATATGCTGTTCTCGGCGGCGGCGCGCGTCGTGGCGGGGCTCGCGACGGATAGTAATGAAAGGGCCGAGGCGCTGGTGGCGGCGGGCGCCGTGCACCCCCTGAAGCGCGCCGTCGTCGATACGGTGCGCTACATGTACTCCGACGTCATCCACACGGCGTCGAACCGGCGGCGCGAGTCGTTCCTGCGGGCGGCAATCGCGGCGAACGCCCTGGGGAACATCGCGGAGCACGCGCCGGCGCCGCGGCGCCGCGGCGGCAAACAGCGGACTCCGAATAGGGCGCTGCGCGTCGCGTCCAACGAAGAGGGGGAACCCTACGACGCGGATAACGACAACAAGGGCTTCGTGGAAGCGCTCGTGTTTATTTTGCGGTTACGGTACCCGCGGTACGCGCAAAGCCCATTTCGCGAGGCTTTGGCGGAGCTCAAGACGGCCGTGGCCTGGTGCTTGGCGAGCCTGTGCGCGCACGCCGAGGCCCGCCAGATCGTGTACGACCACCACGCGGTGAAGCCCCTCGTCTCACTTTTAATCGACGAGGAGGGCGACGCCGAGCACGTCCACGACTTCGCCTACCCTGGGAAGCGGCACTCCTTCCGGGAGTACGCGGCCATTGCGCTGCACCGCCTAGCGGGTTTGTCCGCGGCCGCGCGGAGGGAGGTCGCGACGCCGGGCGTCGTCTCGATACTGCGCGAGTTCGTCGCCGCCGAGGATCCCGGGACGGCCGCCGTGGGGCGTTCTGCACTAGCGGGGCTCGGGCTGAGCGCGCCGACGCGGACGGTCCCCCGGCGGAAATGCCGGCGGCTCGGCTAAATGTTTGATACTCTATTACCCGGGCCCGCCCCGCTTGCGCCGTTTCCGCGTCGCAGGCTTCGCCGCGCGCCGCTTGGCCGGCTTCGGCTTCGGGTGGAACCGGACGGGCTCGGCCCAGGTTAGGAAGTTGTCCACGAAGCACTCGTGCGGGTCGCTCCCGAACAGGTAGCCGCGCGCGGTCGCCCCGTGCCGCGCCCAGACGAAAAAGGGCTGGGCCATGTCGTGCATGTCGCCGCGCGGCCCCGCCGGGAAGCTGGGCATCGCGTACTCGCGCCCGTCGAACGCGACGCCCCCGAAGACCTCCGCCGGGAGCTCCTGCTCGTGGTTCTCGGGCAGCGCCGCCCGCAGCGCGCGCCCGGCGCCGAGGGCCGAGATGGATGGGGGGTCGCCGAACAGCACGGCCGCGTCGACGGCGTCCTCGTAGAAGCTGAGCACGGAGTGCGGCGCCTCCGCGTCGACCCGGTTCGGCCACGGCCGGTTCGGGGCCAGCACCATGCCGCCCCACCAGTCGTTGTTTCCCATGAGCTCGTCCTTCACCCCGTACAGCAGTTCGTCGCGGACCGCGTCCCGGACACGGTCGTCGCCGAACGCCAAGCCGAGCACACGACTGCGCCACTTGTCGTCGTCGCCCTCCCCGTTGCCGCACTCGTCGTGGCGGCCCAGCACGGCGTAGAGCGGGCCGCTTTGCGCGCCGCGCGGCGCCGCGACGGGCGCCACGAACACGCTGCACAGCGTCCCGCTCGACTCCGTCAGCGAGCACGCGGCCACGCCCTCCTCGTCGTCGTCGCTGTCGCTCTCGTCGTTCCGGGTCATCGCGAACTTCTTCTCCTGGTGTAGTAAGCGCGCGAGGAGGGCGGGCTGCGGTTTGCCCCGCAGCCACGTGTCGAGCTTGATGAGGTTGCGGTCCGTCAGTATGGCTCTGAGAGACAGCCGCTCCGCTCGCCCATCTGGTCCGTCTTCGCCCGCTTGCGGAAACACTATCGGGCCTACCGGGTCCGGCCGCGGCGAGAAGGTCCCGCCGTCCGCGCGCCGGCGCACCTCGGCCTCGCACTCTTCGACCAGCGCGTCGAGCTGGTCGCAGACCATGGAGAGTTCACCGCTTTCCGAAACTCCCGGCGGAAAGTGTAACTCTCGGATCTTCGCGGCCTCGTCGACGGCTTCTTGGAGCCGCACCTCGAGGTCCTCCTGCCGCAGGTCCCTGAGAATGACGCACGCCTCAAAACAGGACATGACGGGCGTGAGACCCGCGACCTTCAGCGCCTTGAGGACCAGGGTCGGCGTCATGTACTGCAGCGACTCGGCGTAGCGCTGCCGTTCGCGCTCGAGCATGGCCGCGCAGCAGCTCCGGAGCTCGCGCTGGAGCCCGGTGCCCATCGACCGCAATTCGATGTCGCCCGCGCAGCCGTAGGACCGGACCAAGTCCAGGATCTCGGCCGGGAGCGAGTGCGCTAGGGACCAGCTGCCGTCCCGCGCGTCCGTGCCGCGGAACATGCGCAGGATCAATGCGCCGACGCCGCCTGCCGCGGCGTCGGCGTCCTGCTTGCGCTCGTACACGCCGCACAATAACAACCCCCGATGCTGCCGCTGGCCGTCGTCGGAGCCGTCGTCGTCGCTGTCTTCCGCCTGGGAGCCGCTCCTACCGCGCGGGAGCGACCACCGCGGCGCGACGTACACCGCGTGGTAGCGCTTCCGCAGCCGCCGCTGCGTGCGCTCGCGGCGCTCATCGTAGAAGCGCTCGTCGACCGTGTCGTCGAAGGGCCGGGGCTCGTCGTCCTCCATACTTTCGAGCGTGCGCGCTGCGGCGTGAGTTGTTTTGGATGCTGCAGCTCTAGGGCTAGGCAGACGAACACCGCCGGCTGCGGTTTGAGATTCACTGCGAAACGCAATCAGGCGACGCGAGGGCGACGTATGCGGCCGCGGTTGAGCGCCGTAACGTGTTAAGGTTGTTTAAGCTCGATATTCTCGATTAGCGGGTCGGGTTTTAAGTGCGGGTTTTGCGGCTCCGCTAGCGAGCCACTCCAGGATCTCCCGAGGCGATGCCAGGCGCCCCCGGAGCGATAGTGGCGCGGTTCGCGAGCTCGTCTTCGGGGGGAAACTTAGCCTTTCCTTCATTTCGCGCCAGCATCTCCAAAAGAGCTTCCATCTGTGTCACAGCAGCATGGGCAGCATGGAGACCGTAGCGGTGGCTAGTGGCCTCGCGGTGGAGCTCAAGGTCGCCGTGGCAGCGTGCGTCGTGCTGGCGACGCTGCTTCTGATGACCATGGTGAGTGAACAATTCCTGCCCCGGAGAGGTGGCAGTCGACCAATTCCTGCCCCAAGTGCCATCGATGCGCGCTGCCGCACTCGGCAGCACGCACGCACGCCATCGATGCGCACCACGCCCTCGACTCACACGTCTCCGCCCGCAGGCCGCGTCGAAGACGCGGGACGCGGTCGTCCCGACGATCATGGGCATGGCCACGGGCAACCCGCCCTACCGCGCGAGCCAGGAGCAGGCTCTGCAGGTCGCCGAGAGCTGCCCCGAGTGCTCGAGCATCAAGCCGGTGCTCGCGCGGATTTATGGGAATTCTAGAATCGACTACCGGTACATGGCCGTGCCGGACTTCACGCCGGAGCAGAAGTTAGAAGGCGACGAGAACTTTTTTGACGGGGACCTGAACTTTAGGATGCCCGTGGAGAAGCGCCTCGACAAGTTCCGGGAGGTCGCGGTGCCGCTCGTCACGGACGTCTGCGCGCGAGCGCTTGAAGATGCCGGGGTCAAAGCTTCGGAGATTGGCAAATTAGTGGTCGTGTCGTCCACGGGGTTCCTGGGTCCCGGGTTGGACTGCTCACTCATAAAGACCTTGGGACTGTCGAGGGACGTCGACCGCTCGTTGATCGGCTTCATGGGCTGCGCGGCGGCCATGAACGGTTTTAGGGTCGCGAACGATTATGCCGTATCTCATCCGGGAAAACTGGCCCTTATGGTCTGCGTCGAAATAAGTAGTGTCCACACAACTTTCGATGATAATGTGAACGACGCCATCCTCCACGCCATCTTCGCCGACGGCTGCGCCGCCGCCGTGATAAGCGGCCAGGTCCCCGGCTCCGCGGCGGCCAAGGGCAAGTTCGGCATGGTGGACACGCACGGGTGGCTGATGGAAGGGACCGAGGACGGGATTACACTTTCTATCAATGAAAATGGTATCTCTTGCGTCTTATCGAAGTACCTGCCCCAGTACATCGCCAAGAACATGGGCGGCTACGTGGAAGGGTTTCTGGCGAAACATTCCCTCCAGAAGTCGGACATGGACTTCTGGGCCATCCATCCGGGCGGTCGTAGAATTATTGAAGAGGCCCAGAACGGCCTGGGGTTAAGTGAAGAACAGGCGAAGTACTCGTGGAACATTTTAAGCAACTACGGCAACATGCTGAGCCCGTCGGTCATGTTCGTCCTGGAGTTGATCCTGAACGACCACAAGAAGGCTTTGGCCAAGGGCGAGCGGGGGTTGAAACAAGGCCTGGCCTTCAGCTTCTCGCCGGGCGTCGGCGCCGAGGGCGTCCTCATCAAGGTCATGTAGGTCCCCTCCCCCCTTGCGACTAAGCGTATGCTGTAACCTCGCGTCAATGGTAGCTTTACTTAACCTTAGTCCAGCGGTCGGGTTATCCGGTGCAGAGGGACCGGACGCCGCGCTCGTTCAGAGCCCGTCGAACGGGTCGCTACTTGGCTCCTTGCTCATCACCGACGCCTGGTTGGTTGGTGACGCCATCGCGGCCATCGAGCCCTCCTTCGGCGCCGCGGCGGGCGCGGCATCCTTTTTCAGTTTCTCCAGACTTGCCAGCACGTCGTCCTCGGTGACCGAGACCTTCGCGGCCGGCGCCGTCTCCGCGGGCTTGACCGCGGGGGCCGCCATGGCTTGGAGGAAGTCCGTGCCGGACATGGTTTGACTCGTGCTGGTGTCGTGTGCCGCTGTTGTCGCAGCGTTGCTGTGAGCTAGCGGTTTCGCGTGCTGAGAGCTTGTGTCTGTTGAGCTGGTCGGTTACGCGTGCTCGGGAGTTACGACGCTGATTGAGTAAGGCTGTGGGTTGCTCGGTGAGCTGTGCGAGGTCTTGTCTCGCAGTGTGCGTATGATACAAAGGTCAGAGCAAAGCGCAGCGCTTGCGCCCGGGCGAAACCCGCACGACACAGGCGTCATACAATCAACCGCAGAACTGCCCCAGCACCCCTCAGTTTGTCGCTGCACGCCTGCAGGTTTCCGTCGGTGACAACCGGGCGCTCCAAAAGCTCGTGTGGCTGGGAGCAAGCGGCGCTCTGAGCGAGCTGTAGTGGAAAGGAAGACAGCGATGCGTCTGCATACGATTCTTACAGTCCTCATAGCGAGCAATGTTGCCGCATTGCAGTCGAAACGCGCTCGCGCCGCACTACGTGTGGCTGAAGGCAGCCAAGTGCAGCAACAGTCCAATGTAAAATCAAAGCAGGTGGCTGCCTTGCGCGTGACTGGAGGCGCAGACGTGCAGCAGGCAGATCAGTCCAACGCGACCACGACGGAATACGTCGTCAAGGGCAGCGTCGCGGCCGCCGGCACGGGCGCCCTGGTCTGGGGCGCGCGCAGCGCGGTTTCGTTCCTCAATCGACGGAGGCGGGCCGAGCGGCGGCGCGCGCGCAGCGTTGCCGTACATGTGCAAAAACTTGTGAGGCAGTGCGCCGCCGCGGGGCGGTATGTCACGCACCGCGGCCTCGACGTCACAAAGGCGGTTTCGCAACGAGCGTCGACGGTCACGCACTACGCCTGCAACACGACCTACGGCCTCGCGGCGACGTACGCCGCGCGGAGCTGCTTACTCGCGTTCTCGCTGGCCGAGTTCAATAACCGGACGACGCGGCGAGTGTGCGCCTTCGTGACGGCGCCCGTGCGGCTCCGCATGAAACCGACCACGGCCCGGAGCCAGCTCCTGGAGGTCCTGCGGGCCGAGGTGCGCATGCGGCCCTCGTTACTCAAAGATGCAAGGCGAGGACGGTTGCTGCTGGACGACGCCTGTCTGGAGCGATACCTGTCGGCGGCGCGGTGGTCGCTCGACTTCCCGGACCGGCCCGTGTTCGACGCGATTGAAGCCACGGCGCGGTGGCGGGCGTCCTGCAACGCCGCCCGAGCGCCGGACGCGCTCGGGAAGCCCCCGGACACACTGCGCCGCTTCTTCTGGGCGACGGACGTCAAAACGAAGCGCAAGGAGGCTTTGTTGATGCTCCACGCGCGCAACGCCGTGGACGCGCCGCTATCGCATCTGGTGCGGGTCATCGAGAGCGGGTGTCGGCAGTCGCAAAGAGTATGTGTGGTCCTGGACTGCCGCGGCGCGCCGTCGTCGGCTCTGTTCGACGTTGCCAAAAAACTCCAGAAGGCCCTGCCCGTCTTCCAGGCGCACTACCCGGGGCGGCTGGGCAAAGTAATTGTCCTGGCCGCGGGCCGGCCCGGCGCCTTGATCTGGGGCGTGCTTAGCAAAGTGTGCGACGACGAGGCTAAACAACGCATCTGCTTCCTCGACGACCTTGAAATGCTCGAGGCGCTCGTGAGCGTGCGGGACCTCGAGCGGCGGGACGCGGTCTTCGCGGAGACGAGCCAGCGGGAGCGGGACAACAACTGCCACCTCCGGCGCGACGACGACGCGCACACGCTCTACCTCTAAAACATGTACATTTTAGTTGCGCGGGAGCTCGCACGACGCGCCATTGGGCAGAGGTGCAGCGCCGCGGCGGTGGCGTGATCAGATCTCCTCCGTCGCGTCCTTTGTGGTGGCCACGATGTCCTCGGCCTTGTCGTCGGCCGACTTGGCGAGCATCTGTAGGGCCTTCTCGTGCATCTCGGCCTGGCGCTTCTTCTTCTCATTGACCTCCTCCCTATGTAATCGTTCCTTCCCTAAAGCAACTTCTTCCCTTTTCAAGGCAATGGTCTCCTTGACAGACTCTACATAAGTGTTGAGCTTGACCGCTAGACGAATGGCGAAGGCCGCATCTCTATCTCTTGTCTTGCGCTCCGCGTCGCGGGCCTTCTCCTGGAGCGCGTGCTCCACGACCTCCTTCATGGTCATGCCGCCCTCCTTGCTCCACTCCCGCGTGTCCCGGGACCCGTCGGGGTACACCAAAGCCCCGGGCCCGTTGATGCGCCCGGCGCGAAAGGTCCCAATAAAGGAATACCCCGTCGTCGGCGAGGTGAGTTCGCCCCGCCCGTGGTACTTCCCCCGATAGAAATCACCGGAATACGTAACACCGGAAGGCATGGTCAACAGGCCCTCGCCGTGCCGCTTCCCCTCCTTCCACTGGCCCTCATAAATAGATCCAGTTTCGTACGTGCACTTGCCCTCGCCGTCCAGCTTCCCGAAGCGCCAGTGGCCCCGATACAGGGTCCCGCTGGGGTACTGCGCCGTGCCCTCGCCGTGGGCCTTGCCGTCCTTGTAGACGCCGATGTGCAAATGGCCGTCCGCGAACTTGTACCGGCCGCCGCCGTGCATCTTGCCGTCCTGCCACAGCCCGTCGTAGCTATAGTAGTGCTCGTTGCCCTCGGAGTTTAAAACGCCGTTGCGCGGCGGCGCCAGCCCGGGCGGCCCGTGCTCCTCTTTTTTGTAGCCAATGACCCACTTGGGCGTGACCAGGGGCTTCTTTGTCGCAGGCTTGTCCGGCGACAGGGCGGCGGCCAACACGCCCATGGTGTCCTGCAGTTGTTTTTGCTGTTCTTCTTCCTTTGTTAATTTCTCGGAGTGCGGCCGGTGGTACCGGTCGAACTGGCGCGCCCTGATGAGGTCCTGGTAGATGTGGTCCGACACGGCGCCCTTGGGCATGCGATCGGAAGCCGTGGAGTCCTTGATGTGGTCGAGGTGTTTTTTTCTCGACTTGATGCCGGCCTTGCGCATCAACGTCCGGTAGATGCGTTGTTTGGTATCCTCGGCCTTCTTCAGGGCCCTGGCCTCCTTCCGCCGGATCTCCGCATAGATCTTCTGCGCTTCGAGCGTGCGGGACTCGGGCTCCTTCCCGGCGTCCGCCTCCTTCATCGCTTCCCGCTGGCGCTGGGTCGTGCCCTTGCTCGTGGGCGTGGCGGCCATGTTGTAGGCGTGCGCGGTCGCGCGGCCTGCCTACGGCTCGTCGACGCGGTTAGCTCCTGGGCACCGGTCCATGGGGCTGGGGTGCTGAGGCCATCGGTGGCCCGGGCGCGCGGCGGTATTACGTGGCGGCGGCGCGCTTCTCGAGCTGTGTTGGCTGCGCGAGCGGTGGCTGCCCGCAGGCGTGCAGATAATTGCAGGGCGCTGTTTTGACAGCTGTGTGCATGTGTTTGGGTTTTGGACTAGGTTTGCACAGCGCAAAAACGGGCCCACGCGGGCGTGACTGACGCGCACGCCGCGACCGCGTTTGAACAGGGCCTCCCCGGCGGCCGTGCCGCCGCAGTGCGCGTGGCCGTCTTGTCGGGCAGCCTTGGATAGAGCCAGGCCACCATGCGGCTCCTCGCGCTGGCCCTCGTCGCTCTCATGCACGCGCAGAGTCCGACCGAGGTGCCGACGCCTTTACCACGAACGGCCCCACCGACGCTGGACCCCGGGCCCTCGCCGCGGCCGACGCCGAGCCCGAGCCCGCGGCCCCGGAACTGGACGCCGTCGCCCACGAAGTCCCCACGGCCGACCATGCCGCCCACGCTCTCCTTCTCGCCGACCCTGGCGCCGTCGCCGGCGCCCAGCATGGAGCCCAGCGCGATGCCCTCGCCCGGGCCGACGCCGCAGCCCCAGACCTCGGCGCCCACGCAGAAACCGATTCCAGAAAAGTTTCCCTTCTACTTCACGGTCATGGGCTTCGAAATCATGAAGACGCAGGTCACCTTTTTGAATAGTGTGGCCGCGCGCGTTTTTGTCGGTGGGACGGTGCGGCACCTCTACGATTCACTGTGGCGGCCCAAGATGTCCCTCGTCGAGGGCGGGCTGCGGAACCGGCGGGGGTAAGCTTGTTTGTGTAGTTCGTGTGTTGGCCCGGGATTGGGGGGCTTACGGCCTTCGCGGGCCGCGTCGCGTCTGCTTGACAGCGAATTGCCGCCGATAGCGCGGGGGGTACGGGAGCGAGAGGTGTGTATTGTGGCTAGCCCCTCACGCGGGCTGACGAAAACCCGTTTTGGCCTTGATTCATCGCAAAAAGAGCAAATTAATTTCTTAGTGTGTTTGGCTTGGTTTTCCCTGTTCCTCTGCGGAGTTAACGGGTAGAAATCAAGGAGGACAAGGCCGAGTCGTCATTTCAGGCCGGGAACGCGCAGGATCGCCGGCGGCCGCCGCGAGACGTTTAAAAACGCCTGTTTCTCACAGCGCACGCCAGCGTATTTCAGCGCTAAACGCGGACCATGGCGGCGCGCCGCCTGTTCGTTTGTTTCGCCGCCGGGATCGCCACGACGGCCGCCAAGCGCGCGCCGTCCCTCGAGGCCTGGATCAACGACCTCGAGCTCGTGATCGACGAGACGTTCACCAGGGCTTTAAAGCAAGTGACAAGTACCCGGACGGCAAGGTCTTTGAAAAGCACGCGGAGACCTGCGCGGAAAGACCGGACTGGTGCACGGGCGACACGAGCAAGCACACGTGTTTGCAGTCCACGGAAGCCCAACCCGGACCCGTGGTAGCGTTAGCCAGTGTTGTCGTAGCTCCCGTACTTACACAAGACTCGGATTTACTTGCTAGCCTAGTAGCAGCCACAGTGGAACGCGAATTGAACGACGACCCGCGCGACCTCGGGCGGGATACCGCCAAGTTTCGGCGCGAACGACTTCGCCAGGGCGGCGATGTGCAGTTTCTCGTAGGCGCCGAAGGAGCCCGCTTTGCACACCTTATAGATGTACTTGGGGGGCTCCACCCACCTAATAGCTTTCCCAAGTATTAACGATCCGGTCCTGAGACAGGCTGCACGTGGGAGATTGGCCCCGCCGCGGAAAAGTATCGGGTAGAGCCGACGTATTCTTTTGGCAGCGACACCTTTATACCTTTCCGGCCCCTCATACCAGACAGAGGCCGCGGTTGCGTATTCTAACGGCGTCCCCCGAAATCCGAATGCACCGGTCTGTGAGTTCACATCTGCGCCTGCTTTTAAAAGTGCCGCGACGCAATGAAGCCCTTCCGTCTGCACACTGCAACACTCCATGACCCGTACCGTTAACGGTACGGGTCACACAGGTCCTAGTAGGTTTTGCGCCACTAGCCCCTAGTGTGTTTTGCGCCGCTCGCCAGAACGCTGTTCTTCGCCGCTCGCCTCTTCGCCACA
>Ga0114994_10001116_pt1 | contig 19044 bp, 4 predicted proteins | sample ArcticOcean_MG_C_9_FD_87043 | JGI IMG/M metagenome (GOLD analysis project Ga0114994, IMG submission 87043) | Marine microbial communities from western Arctic Ocean - ArcticOcean_MG_CB2_152 | ecosystem: Environmental > Aquatic > Marine > Oceanic | place: Arctic Ocean: Canada Basin | collected...
ACCGCGTCTGGTGGTCCGTGAAATACGTTGGCAAGAACGCCGGCCCGATCTTCGGCAGGCCGGCGACGATGAAGAGTGTGGAGTCGCCGGTGCAGGCGCAGTCGGCGACGTTTAACGAGCGGGGTGAAATCACCAAGTTCACCATCGGCTACGTGCTCGACAAGGAGACGGGCAACACCGGCGGCCTCGGGGGGGTCTTCGGCATTTTGTACGCCATCGGGCGGGGCCTGCCCTTCCCCGAGGCGCAGCCGTGGAAGGCTTCGCCCATCTATAGCGCCGGCATGGGGTTCAACAAACAGATCCAGAAGACGTTCAAGGCGAATCCCTCGCTCAAGGAGGGCTTCTTCACGGCCGTCTCGTCGATCGGCAAGTAAGTCGCTGTTGTGTGTGAGTACTACTAGTAAACTTAGGACGTAAAGCACAGCAGCGCGACCCCCCGCAGGATCCAGTGGTCCGGCTTCTGCTGCGTCGGCAGGTTGACGGAGAAGATGATGTACCGGTCCGTCCGCCGCACGTACTTGTAGACCGGGCAGCTGAAGCCGCCGAAGGGCCCCAGGTCCCCCGGCTTCTTGGCCGTCTTCGACACCGCCGTGACGAAGAGGATGGGCATCTCGCAGAAGAGGACCTTGGGCTTGGCCTCGGCTAATGACGCTGAAGATTTGTCCCAAATGGCCCCGTCGAGGGACAGGCCGGAGATGTACACGCCCTCCGGGGGCGGGTTGCGCACCTGCTCGGCGCGATCGTATTCGGTCACCTCCGAGTCCACGCGCACACCATCTAACGCCCAGCCCTCGTTGCGATGCCTTCTAGTAACTTCCTGCTGCACCGCGGTCAAGAAGCCGGCCGCATTGGACCAGCCGGGGAACCAGTAGGACTTGGGTCTTCCTTTCCCCGCGATCCATTTCCGCAATTGTTCATCTCGAGAACCCAAGCCAGCGGCCCAGAACCCGATGGTCGGCGCCTGCCACGAGGTCTCGTCGCCGGCCGCAGACACGACCCAGTCGTTGGGGACTTTGGCGTCGAAGATGGCGTTGATCCCGTCGATGATCTGCTGCGTGATGACGACTTCTCCTCTAATGGCTCCTAATATAGTGTTCGATTTGTGCCGTACTGAACCAATGACAAATTGCAACCGTTCGATCTCCTGGAATAAGAACACATCGAGGGGCTGGGACATGTCCAAACTTTTGGCGTAGACCGCTTCCACGTAATCGTCGGGTATGCCCTGTAGAATCTCCTCGCACTTGGCGTAGACCACGTCTTCTCTAGTAGGACCGCCACCACTACTCCCGCCGCCCTTGGGCTGCGTCTCCAGAATCGTCGCCAGCAAGTTCCGCACCCCGGCGGTCTGGAACGCGAGTTCGGCATTTGGATGGAGCCCGAAGACCTCCGGCGAGTCCACGCTCGGCAAGGTCTTGGCGAAGGCCGCGTAGTCGTCGTGCGTGTCGCCGGGCGGCGTGCCGTACGCGAAGTCGTTTTCGATCTTTTGGAGAGTTTCGGACGGTCTAAATGCAAAGCCCGGTTTCGTCGTGGCTGACGTCAGCCACTGGTTGGCGTACGTGGAAAAGAGCCTTCGATCATTATTGTCCGTAATCTTGCCGCCGTACTGGACCTCCGCGACCATGTATTGGAGTGTGGGCCAACTCAAGGCGCCTTGGTACAAATGCCGCTCCAAGAACAGTAGACATGCTGAGATATCCCCATCATTATACTCGTAGGGCACGCACCAGCCCATGGCCCCGTACTTCCTTCTCTCTTGCACCACGGAGTGCTGAAAACATAAAGCATAAACTAAGACGCGCCACTGCGCCGTTTCTACCCGCTCTAACCGATCTTGATCGACAATAACAGTATAACTTCGCATCAGCCCCGCTCTTAAACCAGAGGGAGGCTGGCACGTGACCTTGACGGCCAGCTGCAGGAGCCCGATGGGAAATTTTGGATTGGGCTCGCACGTGATAAATAAACGGAAGTCCGGCAGCGTCGTTTCCGCGACGTGGATCTTGCCCAGGAGGTCTTCTAGACCTTCCATGAAAGGCAAGCCCAAGTGGCAGTTCTGGAGCATGACCCACATGCCTTCTACGGTTGCGGAGTTGATGGCTCGTAAAGCTACCGGTTCTTGCCCTTCACCCATGGACACACAAGTGATGTGCTTCTTCTTCTTGTGCGCATAGGTCTGCACGGTGTCCGTGGGGTCCGCGCCGGCACTGAGTAAGTACACAATGGGCACACTTGGTGCCATGTCCGCATAGGTCATCTCAATCGTTTCCGTGACGGGCTGCGTGAACCTCAAACCCATGCAGGGGAGCTTGGTTCCGCCCACGTCTATGCTTTCCATTTTGGTAATGAAGTCGTCCACGCATAAGATCGTGCGGTCTTCTCGTAGGGATCTTACTAACAACATCCGGTAGAAGTCGCCGTTCGGGTCGCTCTCAAAGCGCGGCTGGTAATTGCCCGGGATGGCCTGCCGCTCGGGCTCGTTGTCGTTGTACCACAACTTCCACTTGGCCTCTTCTCGTACGATGTCGTCCGGGAGGGAGCGGAACACGACCGCGCCGGAGTCACTAGAAAGTTGAATGATGTTCAGCCAGGCCATGTCCGAGAGCCACGCCACAGGCTTGGGCTTGACGGCGTTGAGATCCAACGCGGCGCCGCCCTTCAGGAATAACGTCACTTCCGAGGGGGTGAGTCGGCCGGCGGTGACCAGGATGTTGAACAGCACCAGGAGCTTGAAGGACAATCTATCTTTCTCGTACAACCCTCTAGAGATGTAGCGGTACACAATATACGTCATGGTGTCGATCACGTTCGCCACGCGTTTACTGGCTAAAGAAGCTCTTTCGGCCAGGTCCATCGACGAGTCGAACAGTCCCTGGAACTGGTCCAGACTGGTCTGGTACATGACGTTCACCTGGGACATGTCCACGATGGCGAAATATAACACAGAGCCCCGCGTCGCGGCCGGCCGGTACTGCTCTCTCTTTTCATCAATGGAGGCTTTGGTGATGCCGGCTTCTATCAATTTCTCGCCCACTTCCACGGCTTTGGTCTTCGTTTCCGCGAGCACGGCAATCAATTCGTCGTCGTCGAGTAAGTTACCGGTGTTCGCGGATAACCTTTCGAGCAACAACTCGTCCAACCGTAGTAAAGCTTTGGTGTTCGTCGACACGTCGTTCAACACGGAACTCAGCTGCTCCTCTAACGAACGCTGCTCCTTCTGGATCACCCGTCCGAGCAATTGTTCCTCCAGACCTTTTCTCGTCACGGTGAAGTCCACGACCACGCACTTGGCCTGGTCCTCCGGACTGAAATGCGGGTTCGGCAAGCGCGTGATCAAATACAGGGCAAAAGATTCCTGGAATTCGCAGAGTTTGTCCATCAAGTTAATGTACTTTGATTTGCCTTTCTGGATCCACTGCTTATTGAGCACCGGGTCGAGCATGGGATCGAGCTCCTCCTCCACGCCGGCAATGATCAGCGCCTGGCCCTCGGCCATGGCGAACTCCAGCTGATCCTTCAAGCGGGGGTGGGTGATGGCCGTCGAACCGAAAGTGGGTAAGCGTTCCGCTTCGTGTTGCCTTATCCACTTGATGGCCTGGCCCTGGGGGTCGATGAGCAAAGGATACCTCGAGCTCCGTGTGACGACGATGCCGTTCTGGATGGACAGGGGGTCGCCCGGGAGTCCGCTCAGGGCCCAGTCCGAGGTCTCCGAGACGTCCACCAGTAAAGAAATAACATCTAATGAAGGACTGCACGGGACGTTCTGCTTTTTGAGATCATTCACTAACTTCTCGTTGAGAATGTAATCTCTAAATTCCTGGTTGAAGGGGCCGCAATACGAAACAAAGGCACACCCGACCGCCACGTCCCCAACAAGAGCGGTCTTAGTAGCATCAAACTTCGCTGAATCCTCCGTCCACCGCTTCCGCTCCCCCGCCAAGCCCCCGATCAAGTCCGTGGCCTGCTGCATCTTATCTCTCGTTTTCTTCGCGCCGAGTTCAATCGCCGCCTTCACAGCCATTTGGTCCTCGAACTTCTTCTGCAGACCATTTAATATGTCCATGACGCCTTTGAGTTTGGCTTCCGCGGCGTCGAGTTCTTTCTGGGCCTCGTCTAACTTACCTTGAGCGAGGCCAAGGGCTTCGAGCTTAGGCTTGACGATCTTCGACGCCGCCTGGTAGGAGCACATGGCCTTGGTCCAGGCGCAGAGGCCTTCCGCGGCTTTCGACGCGTTCTTGGCCACTAGCGTATTGTATTCCTCAATGTCTAAGTAAGGCTGCATGAACTCTATCGTCTCGTCATTGATCATATCCTTCTCGTACTTTGAAAAGTAAAAAATATTTTTCAAGAAGGACGAATCGGCCAGCATGCCGCCCTGCATGTTCTTGAAGGAGTCCTTGATGAAGCCGAACGTCCGCTTCTCTTTGCCGATGCCCATGGTGATCTCCTGCACGTCTACTTTGACCATGTTCTCCATTTTTAGGAGTCCTACTAAGTCGAAGACGAGTTTGATGATGTCCGAGGGTTTGCCCAGTTTCTTCACTTCATTTAGGTCGTTGGGTTTGATGGAGTTGGCGGCTCTCTCGGCTTCTTCGACGAAGGGCATCGCTTTAGCTAAATCTTTCTCCGCGTCGGCTTTTTCCAGGGCGATCTTGTGCGCTTCCTCTTCGCAGGACTTCTTGATGATGTTCACCGCATCCGCTTCCTTCTTGGCGGCCATGCTGCTCTTCTGTAACGTGCCGAGCATCTTTGTGGTATCGTCATTGGCCTTTTGGAGCTTGATCTCCTCTTTGGCTAACACAATCTTCATGGACTCCACGTCCTCCGCGCCTTTTTCTAACTTCTCTAGACCCGTCTTTACATTAGAAGCCTTCTTCTCGATTTCCGCGAGCTTCTGGCCGTAGACTCTTTTATAAAACTGGATGAAGGCTAAATAAGAAGTAGGGGTTTGGTACACGTGCCGGCGCATCTTCTGGAAGTACTCCTCGCAGCACTCGACGACACAGTTGTGCACGAAGGCCATGTGTACAATCAAATTGATTTTCACTTCCTTCGTACATTGGATGGCCATGTCGCCGACAAAGCCTTCCGAAACTGCTCGGAGGGCTTCCTTGGGCCAGCCCAGGAACCAATCAATAGCACACCCGGTGATCAAGCCGGGGAACTTCCGGGCTCGGTCGGCGAACTTCGCGTTGACCGGACTGAAGCATAAGACAACATGCAAGTTCCTCCTGACCGTGTCGAAGAAGAACTTCGTTAACGATTCGGGCGTGTCCACGGGCGTGCCCTTCGGGGCGTACTGCTGGATGTCGCCGGCCATGATTTGTAACTCATCTTTCGGGAAGAGGCCCGGGATCTCGCCCGTCATCAATAAAGAATTAAGTAACTCCAGGAAGTTCTCGTCCTTTATTTGCGAGTCCGTGAAGATGAAGGTGGCCTTCTTCCGCTGCTGGCCGGCCGTCTTGTACATCAGCCTTAGGTCCTCGAGGAAGCTGCTTAAGTTATATTGCTTCGTAAGTACGATCTGAAAAGGTACACTAGCGGCCATGTACGACGCTAAATGCGTTAAGGACTGCTTCCCTGAACCACCGACACCAACTAACATCAAGTTGCCGCGGGGCATGCCCAGCACGCGACTGATGCGCACGAGATGCAACAACGCGTCGTCAAAAATCACTAAATGCATCTGGCGCGCGGGGTGCTCTTCATTATACAGCCCGAGGAAGTGCTTCGAGCGGTCCCTGAGTGATTCTAAGTCGCCGCCCACTTCGTAAATCTTGGGCGCCTCCGCGATGAGAATCCCGTCTTCATCATATTCGTCGTCCCGCAAGAAGTCCACGAATAAAGCAGGGGCCGTGCACCGGCCGTGCACGTCGAGGACGCCGTCCACCGGCTTCTTGGCCTTATCTTTCTTCTTCGTGGCGGAGTCGGGCGGCGCCTTGCTCTTGGGTTTGCCGGTGAGTTGCCGCGAGACATTATCCAGTTCCTTGCGGAACTTTTCCTTGTCCTGAAGGTTCACGAGCTTGTCGCTGAAGACTCTTTCACATTCATGACGCCAGAGCTGCACGAGGACACTGTCTTGGGTGTAGGTGGACTTCGGGGTTCGTAGGATGCCCTGGAACAATCGCGACAGGTCTTTCAGAGTGTACGTGTAGTGGAACTTGGTAGGTGAAGGCAGCATTTTTTCTCGCAGCCACTTGAAGAGGGCCATGGTCGTCCCCGGCATCCGTTGCACGAAGCCCGGGAATTCAGAACCAAGATATTTGAAGTCCCGTCCATCGAAGCGAGAAGACAGGAGAATGCCGTAGATGGCCGCTACACTGGAAGGCGAGGGCGTCACCACGGTAAGCATGAAGAAGTGCCGCTTCAAGCGGTTCGGAATGTCGTTCTTGCCCCCGCCCGGTAAATCCATGGCCGCGACGTAATCTACACCTCGCACCTCTTTGACGTCGCCCCGCTTATCCTTATCCAGGAAGCAGACGCCGCCCGTCTCCACCAACTGCCGCGCCAACTCAAGCGTAGGCTGGTCGCCCCACGTATTCACTTCCGGCATAGAGAGGTCGTCCAAGAAAATCGTCATCCTTTTCCCGGTCGGCGGGCCATAACTCTTGCCGCCTTGTTTATCAAGTTCCGCCTCAATGGACCCTTGGAACGAACCGGGCGTCGTCGCGAAGGAGAAGTTCATCTTCTTAATGATGTTCTTGTCACCGTCCAACGAATCAAAAAACATGTACGCCGTCGACGTCTTGGCCGTTCCTGAACCGCCCAACAATAGGACGGGCGTTTCTCTAGAACGTAAGTGCGCTAAGAGTGCGCCGCACCGCGTCGTCTCCAGCGTCGGCACGAGGACGCCGCTCCAGTCCTCCACGTCGCCGCGAGGGGGCGTGTAGGACGGTAATACATAACGTTCCCACTCCATCGTTTCACTATTAACACCGTACTCGAAGATGCTTTCGCCGTCCGCCACGTTCAACGGCATATTTGTGGGCTCGCTGTCCATGCTTCGCAGCCACGCGTCCCACTTCAATCTATCTTCACTTTCGAGCAAACCGGCCACGCCCCACGTCAGGGAGAAGAGGACTAAGCGTTCTAGTTCGTGATGGGCGTCGTCGATGGACTCGCTGATCTCCGACACCGCCAACAGCGCGTCCAACAGCGTCAGCGTCTTCTCGACACATCCGACTCTACTCACAGAGATAGGAACGTTGCAGTGGTCTCGCAGCCATTCGAACGCCACGCCGCAGTCCCGCATGGACGCGCAGTGGCCCAAATAGTTCTCGAAGTGCTCTCTTAGCATTTGAGGGTGGTGCTTGTCGTCGCATTTCCGCAGCCAGGACTCCAAGACGGGCTCCCAGTCCAGGTCGGACTCACTTACAAAAATGATGCCGGCTCTTGACACGGTTGCCGGCGACGCGTTCCGCAAATCCTCCACCTCGAACATGAGCTTGACGTTGTCGGTCATTGGTATTCTATCACCATTGGCCAAGGTCAGGATCTTGTTGTCGTCGAGCACCGTATTCAGGTTCTCGATCCAGACCGCGTCCACGGGCCCGTCGCACAGAATCCACATGTTGTCCTTGCGGGCGCGGTCGTTGAACTTGCCCCACATGGCCGCGAAGATGCCCGCGATCCACTCTCCCGATAAACTGTCCGTCTCGCCGAACATTTCTTCCGCTCTGATGGCTTTGGGGTTCATTCTAACACGTTTATGGGCGATGGATATGACCCTCGCCAGGACGTCCTGCAAGACATTAATGATGTTGGACTTGCCGGCGCCGGGCGGGCCCACCAACATGATGCCGTGTCTTACGAGTGTGGTTTCGTACAACTGGATGACTTTCAAACGCCACGACGCGTGGTCGATGAGCCGGTGCTTTTGAATAACAGCGGTCAAGTTCTCTTGGACCTGCTCATACCCGCCGCCCTGCGGGATCGTTATGGAAGGGAATAAATCTGACAACAAAGATAAAAACAAAGGCACGTCCTGGGCCACGAACTTGGAGAGGTTCATGTCTCTTAGCGTCCTCATGAGTAACAAACTCTCGTCGGCTTCGAGCTCTTTTCTCTTCGTGGCCCCGGCCGTCCGTAAGACACTCAAAATATTCCGCAGGCCAAAATCATAATGTTTTTGCTTCGACAGCTGCTGCTCGCACAGTCCATACAACACAAAGAACTTCTTCGCCAGCTCCACGAATTTCGTATAGCCCACTGAACAGAGCTTGACCTTCATGATGATCTCCCGGTCGGGGACCATCATGGAGACGCTTCTAAAGAGGACCTTGAGGTTCTCCGGCAGTTCCTGGCGCCCCGCATACCCAGGGTTCATCGTGATGAAGTAGGCCACGTTTTGAATCAAACCGACGACCTGGGGGTCGCCCGGGAAACTGAAGGACTTGGCTCCTACTCTCTTTGCATTGGTAATAGCCAGGACCTGCTGGGCCACGACCGAGAGGACCGGTAACTCAATTCGATTGAACTCGTCGAAGCAGCCCCACAGCCCGCCCTGGCACAGGCCCTTGAAGATCTTGGCCATGTCCGTGTATCTTTGCTGATCGGTACAGTTCGTGACGACGACGAACACTCCTAATGCGCGTCCTAGATCTTTCACCGTTTCCGTTTTGCCGGTACCGGCCGGGCCGGCCGGCGCGCCGCCCAGATGCATGCCCAGCGCTTGTGAGAGAGTAATATAACACCGATCAGTAAGAGGCGTAATAACAAGCCGCTCCTTGCACCCCAAGTACTCAAAGGAATACGTGAACTCCACGTCACACACGGACACGACGCACGCCGACTCGCCGTGATCGTCCTTGGCGTCCGGCCGCCAGTAGAACCGGGCCTGCTTCAGCCACTCGAAGTCCCCCGCGTCCAGGCCGCCCTTCCTTTTGGCGTGCATCTTGGCTAGGTCTTCACTCACGTCGCGTTGGTGCACGTGGATCGTCACCAGCGTCTCGATCTTCCTCCGGTTCATTTTGGTCTTCAGATCATTGAGGCACCACGAAGAAAGCTCCTGGAGCACGGCCAGCTGCTGCCGGTTCGTACTTTGCACAATGTCCTTATTTTGTTTGGCCTTCTCCAATGCTTCCTGGAACTGCGCCGTCCAGTTGAACTGAATTCCTAAAAGTGCGAACTGGGCGCAGTTCGCGTTGACGAAGGCTTCCAAACTGAGCTCGGCGCATTGCGCTGCTGCGGTTTCGCACAACTGTTTTAACGTTCTTTGCATTTCTATTACCAATTTACCGAGCCACACTTCGATGGAGCCGGACGCCAAACACGTTCTCTTGAGCTTGATGGCTTCGAAGTCGGCCCCGTCGATATTTTTAATGGCTAGAATTTTGGTCTTGTCGTTCTTGTCGTGCTCCACTTCATTTACCGAGTCAAAAACTTTTTCGTAATAGGGCTGCATTTGTAGAGGATCACTGCCTTGACTTAGAATAATCAAAATGGCGGCGTTGGACACGAAGTAGAAGCGGGGGAAGATGGCCCGCTTTTGTTCCAAGTAGCCCTCTAGTGATTTCTGGCACCGTTCCAATTCATCATAGAGAACAGGTAAGGTATTGATCAAGAGTTCGTTGGCACAGCAATTGAGCACGACTTGCGTCTGTTCCGCTTTCCCCATGAGCTTCACGAAGTCCCGATCCACTTTTAAAAACTTCTTCGCTTCCAGAGGCATCTGCCGGGCGATGTCGCCGCCCATGAAGACACTTTCCAAGGCGGTCCAGAGCAGCTGGACCTTGATCCACAGCTCTAAAGTGTCGGCGGTGTTCGATAAGGCCGCGAGCTGCTCCGCCACGGGTTCCCGGAACGGACCCACGTGGCGCATAGACATTAAAGTCTGCATGTTCATCTGGGCCTCTTCCAAATCGTCGATAATAACCCCAAAATGCTGTAAAACGGGACAGTCCCGCCCCTTCCACCTCCCAAACGTAAATACGGTCTTGGTCCACGTTTCCCTAGATTCACTCAATTTGGTCTCGATGCCCAACTGCTTGTCGGCGCCTTCACAAATCTCCTCGACCTGCTCCTTGAACTTCAAGAGAGGACTCTCAAAGATGTCCTGGAGCTGAAAGGCCTCCTTGTCGAACGGCAAAGTAAAACCGCCCTGCTCGAACATGTCCCTCCAGTGCCTCGGTTTTATTGAGGGTTTGGCTAGTTCGGATATGAGAGGTAACAAGTCCTGGAAGTCCGTGACCTTCTGCCGTAGCGATTCATAGGCCTTCCACTCGCGGAGCCTTTTGGGCATCTTTTTGCACCGCAAATCGAACCCATTCGTTTCGTCCGTCATCTCCTGCAAGCGCGCGGGCACGTCGATCCAGAGCGTGGACTGGTTCTTCTCTACGCTCTGCAAGACGTCGATATATAAACCGTACAATTGATCTAGCAGACCGACCTCCTTTCGCGTGCGCTGCATTTCGGGGTATTTACTGGTTCGTAGCGCAAACAATTCTTCACCGCCAATGTACATCTCCATCTTGCGCTCCATGATGGTCAGGGAGTTCTTGTACTTTTTCAGTCTTTCAACAGCTTCTTCCGGCGTGCAACCCGCGGCCCCCGGTCCATTTACTTCAAAATCACTCCGGAACTCGGCGCAGTCCTTCTTGAACTCCCTCACATCTAAGACGAGCTTTTTCTTGTAGTGGCCCTGGATCTTACCTAACTCGTCGGCCACGTCCTCCGCTAAGTCGGCTAATTTATGCCACGACGGCCTTAGGACACTTTTCTGGTCCATCTCGTCCTTATCTACTAAACCGCCCGGCAGGTAGTGGTCCAGCATGGCGTACATGTCAAACACGGGCGCGATCTCCATCTCTATTGAACTTTCTCGCTCTCTGACGTCCTTTAGCACGAGCATCACGTAGCGTAGCGAATCGAGATCAGTGACCTCCGTGTGGAGCTTTGTGGACGTCGTGCGGATGTAATCTAATAGGCCTCGTAGAGCATCCCGGGCCATGTGGTGGATTTTGGTGGAGTAGATCTGCTTCCACTGGCGCGATTCGTTTCGGAGCTGTAACTTGTAGTTGGCCGTGTTCAGGGTCAACGCACCAATGTTCGTCATGGGCGTGATTTTGGTAATGGCCGATTCGATGTCCATGAATTTCTGGAGCTGGTCCTCGAAGTTTCCGAGCGTCGGAGACCTTTCTAAGAACTTTGCATAGTGCTTGTCCCTATCGTCCTTCCAGAGCCAGTCGTACTGCTTATAAGCGTTGAGGCACTCCGTGACTTGATTTTTGGTGGCGAAGAGGGCTCCCGTTAAGAGTAACGCGATTTTGACGATCTCCGTGTCTCTGCCTAATCTATCGAAGAAGGCCGTCTTTCGCTCGTCGCGCAGGCCGAGCTGGCCCCAGTTGAAGACGCGCTTCGCGCAGCCCAGGACGGCGACCGCGCTCCGGTTGATGGACCTTTGGACGTCGTCTAGGGACGGTGCTAATCTGACTGAAGGTACACTCAGTTGCACGTCCACGACGAAAAAAGGTCTAGAGACAAACAGGAACCCGGTGCCGCCGCCTCGAGCACAGACGCGAGCCTTCATCTTGTTCAGGGAATTCTTCACGCAGTTCAACAGCGCCGTATAGAGCATCTTGTTGTAGTGCACTCGTAAAGCATTCACGGCCTCGACGTCTATTGATGGAGAAGAGGGATCCAGGGGGAACTTCGTCAATTCCTCCACTAAATCTTCGACGGCCGTCTCCACCTCCAAATTCTTGGCCACCAGAATCTCGGACTCCGTCCGGACCTTCATTTCTTGCATACTGACAAACTCGCCCAATGTTACAGATCTATCCGTCGGCAGGTCCACTAGTAGAATGCGGGCCATCACTTTTAAATTCTTCTCGATGCGGTTCTCGACTAAATCGTTGATGGTACCCACTAGATGCTCCAGCTGGTTCAAGGAAGTTCGGACTTTCGCGGCGTAGGTCCCGAGGTTCATGCTCGTCCAGGTCAACGCGACCATGCCCGGTCTTAATGCAGCTTCCACCGTGGCCACGTGCGGTTTTAAGGCCGCCAACGTCGTGGGCGAGATGGTCCCTGTTATTCTATCAAGGTCGGCTAAGCATTGCCGTAATTCGTCGTAGTAGCCCTTGAACCGCGATTCCTGGGACTGGACCGTTCTGGCGCCTTCCGGGATTTCTATCGACATCCTCTGTAAACATTTGGCTTCTCTAATAAGTTGCAACACTTGCGCGTCGAAGTTGACATGGAGCGTCCCTTGGGACGGATGTCTAATCACTAAAGTAGCTCGCAACCCCGCTTTCGCGGCTTCGATGGACTTGCACCAGGCCTCGTACCACAAGAACTCAAAGGCCACCAGCGTGCGCGCCACCTTGTTATACGCCTTCACGATCCGTTTTGCTTCCCGACTACTCCCGAGCACGGCCTTGTTCGACTGGAAGCGCTTCATGGGCTCCTCTATTCTTCGTAACAAGTGCCTCGCCCAGGTGATATTGCCCGCGACGGGCGGGAGGTTCCGGGCCGACGGAGGGGCGTGCTTGTGCTTCTCATAGGTCTCCTGCACCGAGGCTAATTCTAGACCATAATTGTGGAAGATGATCATGAACTTGTTCTCTAAGTCGGCTCGTAAGGTTTCTCGATGTAAAATGTCCTGGTACTTCTTGAGTAATTGCAGCGACTGTTCGATCGAAGAAATGGACTCAAAGCTTCGGTTAATAAAGTGCTGTAACGACGTCTCGAGCTCGCCGACGCGGACGTTGAACTCGACGTAGTCCCGATCAAATTTATTCGTGTTGTAATCTAATAAATCGTGCTTCTTTTCTCTGAATTGATCGATGATTTGATCAAAGACTAAGAGAAGGGGCTCCATGCCCTCCAGCTTGTGCTCCACGAGAGCCTTGAACTGTTGGATCGTACTAAACACATCAATGAGCTTAATCAACCGCCGACAGAACAAGTCGAACTTGCCAAACAATTGCGCTTCCGCGAAATCGAACTGCCTTCCTGTCGGCATGCCACTCAATTTGTCCTTGGTTAACTTGTACTGTTCCTGGTAAAACTCGTTCATCCTTAAGCATGTTTCTAAAATCTCCAACAGAGGCCCCGGCGAGCGCTCCCACATCTTGGCCGACGTGTCCGTGCCGTTGATCGCCAGTCTACAACTCTTCACCATAGAATTAGTAATCTTCATGAAGAGCTTGGTCATCCTTTCTGATGTATTGAAGAAGCGACTGATCGTGTGGACCATCTTTAAGGCGTTCATAAGGGCAGGGATCCCGTCAATAATTTGCGATGGCGTCCCTGAACGTAACGGTTCCAGGAACCTCTCTAACGTACTGAGGAACTTGGAGTTGTCCTTGGCCTCGTTGGCCGCTTTTGTAATACACACGTCGACCTGGCGCCACCTTCGCATGAGTGACAGGACTCGATTGCGCGGCGCGGCGGCTTCATCTTCCGGTTGTTTAGTTACTGCGGTGAGTAACACGACAACTTGCTTGCACCTCTTGGTTTTCAACTGGTCCGTTATTGATGTTAACCGCTGCATCCTTCTCCGCCAGTACTCTAATTCGGAGTCCGGTCCACTATCTTGGCTCTCTCCTAGACGATCGGTGTCGCTCAAGTAGCCTTCGATCGAAGTACACCATTCTTCCAGTAGTTCTAAGTGGGCCTGGGCGACCTTGGGAGACGAGGCCTGGTCCACCGGATCATGTAAATCATACACCGCACCCGAAGGTTGTCTCAATTCCAAGCCGCCACCCAGAGCTTGCAAACTCCCACTCAGATTCTTAGAAAAAGCATCAACACTAACAGTGAACTCCGTCTTGTGCTGCTCGGACGCGGCGCCCCAGACCACTTTCGAGGAGGTCCGGAGCATCGGTTGATATAAACTCCGCATCATCGCCTCCAGCGACCGCATGGGGTCCCGCACCGTGCCGAAGACCATGGACCCATCTCGCCCTTTCAAAGGATCCAGGGTGATGCCGCGGTCCCCTTTCCCCGTTCCCCTCTTCATGAAGTAGCATGCGATGTTCTGTAGAGCCGTTTGTGGTAAGGTGTCCAGGTCCGTGCCATCGGAATAATACAGAGCGATGCGACTGGAGTAGACCATGTTCTTATTCGGTTCGGGTTCAGCACCGGGCCGGTCATAAGAGCCCCGCTCGTGAAAGATGAAGATGCGGTCCGGGCCGCGGCTCCCGAAAAAGGCGTTGATCCGCGCCAGGAAGGAATCTCGTCGCATCAATTCCTCCACGGCCTCCTCGTCGTTGAACTCGAAAGCTTCATTGAGCCGCTGGACGATGTAGCGGTGCCGGGCCTGGAGGGCCATGGTGCGCTATGCTGGTCGCTGGGCAGCCCGTTCGAGCGGTGTGCGCTTTATACCGCGCTCGCAGCGGTGCTGTGCACCAAAAGGCAGCCCGTCGCGCCTCCGGCTGGCCTTTGCGCTGCAAAAGCCGCCGAGCGCCTGTGCTGCGCTGATAACTACGAAGCTACAGGGATGTACGCTAGCCGATTTCCGGCTGGCTTTTTTGTGCTTCCGGTGCGTCTCCCATCCATCCGGGGAGTCGGTCGCCACAGCGTGAGGGAGCAATCTGGCGCATGAATTTTGTCGGCACGGGTTTCCTTTTTTTCTTCTCGTCTGCTTTAGATCTCGCCACGTAGTTCGGTTTCCGCCCACTGGAAGTTTGAATACCGGCTCGGCTGGACCTCTGGACGACCTAGAGCTAGCGCTAGCCGCGCGCTCCCGTGCCAAAAGCTTGCGGAGCCCGCAAACAGGGGCACTGAACAATTCGGCGCCATTTTGCAGCGCCGACGGACGCTGCGTTCGAAGAAGACGCCACGGCCCACGGCGGCTCCCAACCAACAACAACAACGCAACGATGATGATCCCGCTGACGCAAGTGGCGCGCGTCGGACGATGGCGCACAAGTAGCCCAAGACGTGCGAGTAGCCCCGGAAGGTGGGACCTCGAGGACGGCTCGCGGCGAAGCATACGACGGCCCCGCGCCAAGGGCGACCGCTGGCGTTCCGCAAGGGCGCCTTTGAAAGTGCCCGAGCGGCACGTGGCAAGTCAATGCCCGTGGCTCGCGAACGTGCCGTACATCGGGCCCCAGTGCGACCTGGAGCGGGTCGCGGACGTCGTCTCCAGGCACTACCGGGGCGAGTTCTGCTGGTCGAGTTCTTTTGAACCCGAATTTATCGGGCGACTGATGGCGCACGGCTTCCTGACCATGGCGCAGAAGGTGGGCAAGGACGGGTGTGCTTTACTTCCAAAAATGCACCGCCACCGCTGTGCGCTGAACTTCCAGGACACGCACGTGTCTAGAAGCACGAAGCGCAAGGCCTCCAAGTTCGAATTGTCGGTGGACCGGGCCTTCGAGGCGGTCATCGCGGGCATCCGGGACCAGCACGGCTGTGAATGCTGGTTCTACCCGCCCCTCGTGGAGGCGTTCCGTTTATTGCATCGTCATGGCAGTGCACACGTCAAGATGCGGACGTTCGAGGTGTGGGACAAAGGGACGGGACAGCTCGTCGCGGGCGAATTAGGTTATGCCTGCGGCGACGTGTACACGTCCCTAAGCGGCTTTTCCCGGCAAGACGGCGCGGGCACGGTGCAGTGCGCGGCCACGGCGCGCTTATTGGCGCGGTCCGGGTATCGATTGTGGGACCTGGGCATGGAGCTGCCCTACAAGACGAAGCTCGGGGCGCGCCTCCTGCCGCGCGACGCGTTCCTCAAAAGACTGCAGCGGGCGCGGAGCGTGGGGGCGCTGCGTTTGTATCCATGCGCGCCGCGGGAGTGCTGCCGTTTACTCATCGCGGCGGACCTGCCCGCGGTCATTGCGGTGGTCACGGACGATTCTGCGTCCTCCACGTCCGAGACGACGGCGTCGACGGACGTCCTGTCTTCCTCGCCCTGAACGGCACGCCCGGGGCACTACACCCTTGCGGCATTACACTGTAACCAAGTCTTTTTCATATACCCGGCCCGGTAAAGCCGACCTTCACATACATAAAATTAGTAGCGCCGCCCCCCTCCCGTCAGCGAAAGCGTCTTCTTGGTCTTCTTTGGGCCTTTCGCGGCGACGCCGCCGCGATCGCCCCACGCCGCCCCCGCGGCCTCTGGCTCCGCGGCACGCGGCCATGGACCCTCCGCCGGCGCCGCGGCCGCGCCGCGGCCGCCCCACGGCGTCGCCGCGGCCGGCTCCGCGGCCGGCTCCGCGGTACGAGGCACCCTCGGCGGCGGCGCGGCGACCGCAGCCGCCGCCGCGGCGCCGCCGCCGCCCCACGCGCGCGGGGGGCTCGCGGAGAGCTCCGGGAACGAATCGACGGGCGCCGCGAAGTTCCGGGCGACCTTGTTGGCAAAGGACATCGCCGTCGGCGCCGCGCCGAGGGCAGCCTTGGCGCGGGCCGCGGCGGCCGCGGCGGCCGCCTCATTTTCCTCCATGGGCACGAAGTCGCCCTCACGGGACACGAAGGGCGCTGCCCGGACGGGCGCTGCGGCAGCGAGCCGCTTCTCGACCGTGTGCGTGTGGCGCCGCTCGGCGCGGTCCGATTTTTCGCGCTCGGCGCGCGTCGCCTTGGACCGCGCGGCGAGGGCGTCCCGCAGCGCGGGATCGCGGACCGCTTGGCACCGCTCCGTGAACTCGGCGCCGAAGCCCGCGTCGCCCCGGGCGTCGAGCAGCGTTATATCAGAACCGAGTGCCACGTGCGCCAGCCACGGGAAGCGCTTGCGCGTCGTCGGCGACTGCTCGAAGCGCTCGGTGTGCGCCACCTTTACTGCCAGGGCCCGGGGGAGGTCGTCGACGCACCCGACCGCGGCCGTCAGCAGCTTGAGCGAAAGTGGGTGCAGAAAGACGAGCGACCCGTCGCGGCGCCCGTAGAAGCGGTAAATCTTGCCGTCGCCTTCCGCGGCCAGCGGGGGGCTGGGACTCGCGGCAGGCTCCATGTTGCCGAGCCACGCCACGGCCGCCGCCACGTCCCTTCGCTCGAGCTCGTCGTTGGCCGCGTCGGACGCGGCCGCGAGCGCCGCGCGGAAAGCGCGCATCGCTGATGCGGCGGCCGCGGGCGTCGCCTCCGTGAGCTTCGACAATAAATCGCACCGGTCGCTCGAGACCGGCAGATTCGATGAGACGGCGCCCTCTACACACGCGCGCCGCGCGCTCCGCGGCCGCGCGAGCAGCACCAGCTCGGACGCCGGCGCTTGTAAGAAAGCGGGCCGCAGGTCGCGCACGCCCAGGGGCGCCGCGCAGCACGGGCACCGCTTGCTGCGGACCGCGTCGCCGCTGCAGTGGCGCACGATGCACGCAGCGCAGAAGCAGTGGCCGCAGCGCGTCATGACCGGCACGCGCGCGGCATCCTCCAAACAGATCGGGCAGGCGACTGCGTCCGCGACCACATCGGCCGCAACGACGCCCTCCCAGGGCGGCGCGGTGTCGGCGTCGCAGGCGAACGGCGACGCCACGCCCGCCGCCACGAGGAGCCGCACGGCGGGCGCCTCGAACGCGATGCCCCGCGGCCGGTGCGCTCTCCGCGGCTTTGCCGGCGCGCGCCGCCGCGGCGGTTCCCTCTGCGGCGCGGCCGTCGTGAAGCGCAGCAAGTGGTTCGCGTTGCCCGTGGTCTCCGCCCCGCAGAACCCGGGGTCGAGCGCCGCGACGGCCGCCTCCACGGATCCTTTTGCTGCGGCCAGCGCGCGTTTCGCGGTCGCCGGCGCGTAGCCCATCTCCACGAGCAGCGCTTCGCCGCGGCTCGGTGCCGCGCTGCCTCGGCCGCGGCCCTTACTCCGCCCGCGGCCGCGACCGCGGCCTTTGTTGCGTCCGTCCCGACCCCGGCCGCGGCCTTTTGCTCGGCCGCGCCCGCGTCCTTTCGTCGCTGGAGGCGTCAGCACGGGTGCATTAGGAACGAATGCTGCTGCGGTGCTGTTCAGTGTGCCACTCTCCTGAGCCATTGCTCGTCCCGTGGTGGCGCGACGCCGCGCAAAAGTCTCGACACGGCCAGAGTAGGCTAGAAGAGGTCAAACCGAAGCCCTGGTGTGCTGTGGGTAGGGTAATCAGCCCTCGACGCAGATCATCCGGAAAACCCGCGCATTAAAAACGGGTTTTGCGAATCGATCCCGCGCGTTGCAAATTTTGAGGGGGCTAGGAACCACAGAGCTGCCACGACGGACAGCCGTGTAGCATCAATTTGAACGCTACGCAAGCGCAGGGCTCGCTACGGCCCAGACAGTTGCTGGCCGCCAGCCCGCGCGCCCTGAGTAAAAGGCGGCTAGACGCGACGTAGAGACGCGAAAAAACACGCCATGGCTGAGGACGAGGAGGAATTCGCGGCGCCGGCGGGCGCCTTCATCACGGCGGGGTCAAAAAAGGCCGTCGTGCCGTCGGCCGCGGCGCTGGCAAAAGCGGGTGCCGTCCTAGAGGACGCGGACGACGCCGCGGCGCCCGCGGCGCCCGCGACAGGCAGCCTGTTCCATACGGCGGGCACTGGCCGTGTGCCGGCGGCCCTCGCTCGGGGCGGCCGCCGCGGCGCGAGCCCGGTACCCTGGGCCGCCAAGAAGACGACGTTTGACCCCTTCGCTGACGACGCGCCGGCGGCCCCCTTGAAGACGGCACCGCCCAAGAAGACCTTCGACCCCTTCGCCGGCGACGCGCCGGCGAAGACACCGCACGCGCGGCGCAAGGCCCCGCTGCGGACGCCCGCCACCTCGTCGACGCGCGGCCTGCCGACGCCCAAGAGCGCCTACGACCCCTTCGCGGGCGGCTTGGCGAGCCCCGCGCCGGCGAGCAAGCCCCGGAAGAAGAAGTTCGTCGCCCCGCGGCCGACGCCCCGGGCCGCGGCCGACGCGGCACGGGGCACCGAGCCGCTCCTGCGGCCGCGCGTCTTCCTCGAGGACGCGTCGACGCTGGAGACGCCCCTGGGCCCCGCAGACGCCTCCCGGATCCAGCGCTGGGCGCGGACGCACCGGCGGAAGGACGCGCACGGGCGCGACGCGGGCCCCGACTGGGCGGGCGTGCTGGAAATGTTCGAGGGCCAGGGCGTGACGCTCGAGGACGTCAAGGCCTGCTGCGACGTCGCGGACTTCGACGCGCCGCCCGCGCGGCCGCCGCC